>OLOR01000023.1_pt1 | contig 155179 bp, 120 predicted proteins | sample 1672521 | NCBI WGS metagenome assembly OLOR01 (sample SAMEA3136695, study PRJEB25190) | human gut metagenome | biome: human gut; feature: human-associated habitat; material: faeces | place: Austria | collected 2013
CGGCTCCCTAATATATTGGAATAGACCGGTATACCGGAAAATCCGATTGTTAGGGGGTCTTTTTTTGGAACAAAATCAAGATCAGGAATATATTGAGCGCGAACACTGTCTGATTTTAGAGCACAGAAGGAGCTTAAAAATCACCGGTGTAACTGATGTGATTGCGTATGACGAACATATCATACAAATAAATACGACAGACAAGGCACTAGAAATACGTGGTGATGGTCTTCATATGAAGCAGCTGGCATTAGACAAGGGGATCATTGAGGTGGAGGGCTGTGTGAACAGTCTGGAATATCAGGAGCAAAAAGGCCAAAGTCAGGGGGAATCATTTTGGAAGAGGCTGCTAAGGTAATCGGAGGTGTTGCAGGCGAGCTTGTGTTTTTTATGCGGTCATTTCTGCTAGGATTTTTGATGCGGCTTGGCTACGAGCCGATTATTTTTTTTCGCCGTGTATTTCGTCAGCCAAAGCTTCTTTTGGACGTGCAGGATGTATTGTTTTGGACGTTTGGAAGTTTTTTGATGTTTGGTCTTTTATTTCGGGAGAATAATGGAACACCGAGACTTTTTTCTCTGATTGGAATTGCAGCTGGGATGGCATTGTATCAGCTTGGTCCGGCAAAGCTGACAGGCAGTTTGTTTTGCAAGATTAGAAAAAAACGACTTAAAATGCAAAGAAGCTGCCGCGCATGGCGAAAAAAACGTCTGGAGAGGCGAAAAATGGAAAAAAAGAGGTTGAAAAAGACACAAAAAGAAAGTATGATAAAAGGAGAAGATAAACATAGCCGCAATAAGAGAGGTGAGAATATTGACAGGAAAGATGGCAGCCCGAAGGAGAGCCAATCGCAAATGGATCGCACTGGCGCTTGTGACAGTAGTACTGTTAAGCGTGATGACATGGATTGGTGGAAACAGTTTGGCAGAGCAAAATGCCCAGAATCTGGCACAGCAGCAGCTCCTCGAGGAAAAAATTGCCGAGGAAGAGGCGCGAAGCAAAGAACTCGATGAGTACAGCGAGTACATGAAAACCGATGAATTTGCTGAGTGGTATGCAAAGGAAAAGTTAGGCTTGATCCATAAAAACGAGATCATATTTAAGGGTGAATGATGTGCCGTATCGTGGAAACGCGAAGCGGCACTTTTTTTTATCGCACCGTATTTTCGACAGACATTTCAAAAAAACTAAGCTATGATAAAAAGAGCAGCTGATAAACAATTATGTTTTCAGAAATGGAGGTCGAAAGCAGGTGGAAGGTCTTGAAAGATTGCAAAATAATCAGGTAAAAAAAATGGGCATAGGGCGGCTTGGCCTGATTTTTTTTATGATCGGCGGAATGCTTTTTGTTGTGTTAAGAAGTGGGCAGACAACATATCTGGTTATACAGGTAGTGCTGCTTTTTAGTGCACTTTTTTTCGGATATAGGTTTGGACCGGGAGCAGGTGCAATTGCTGGAAGTATAAGTGGAATTATGCTTTCTCTTGTGAGCGGTGAGGCAGCGCAGATTGGAATATTGTGTCTTCTTGGAATTTTCTCCGGCGCATTTCGCAGTTTAGGCAGGATGGCTAGCGTGACAGCATGTGCAGCGGCAGCCTTTGGCGTTGGAATTGTATATTCTCCAGCTATTTTATTTCAGACGATGGAGTCTGTTTTGGCAGTTGGTGCTGTATTTTTACTGCTTCCTGAAAAACTTACCTGTCCGCAAAAACAAAATTTGCTTAAGGAAGATTGTGGATTTAATGAACAAGAAAGCACACCAGTGTGGCAGGCAGCGGTAGAAGATATGGCAGGAGAAGGACTGCCGGCATTAGCACAGACCTTTTCGCAGCTTTCTGCTATGTATCGCGAAGAGGATGCAGCAAAGGATCCAGTTGAAACTGACTGGCGCATGCGTTATCTGGAGTTGCGTCAGCTTTTGTCAGAACAATTTTTTGAGTGTGCGCAGATGCTTTTGGAAACAGTCGGGCAGATGCAGGAAAAAGAAGAGTTGTCAGGAGCTGTGCGTGAGAATCTGGAAAAGAAGCTGTTATGGGCAGGCGTAGAGGCAAAGCGAATCTACCTGACTGAAAATAAAAATGGATCCAGACAGCTAATTATGGCGCTCAGTGCCAAAAGTGCAAGATGTATTTCAATGAAACTTGTCTGCGAGCGCATTGAAGAGGTTCTTGGCAAACGAATGGTGCTGTGTGCAAATCAGCCGCTTCTTGTATCATCAGTGACGCGTTGGGTTCGCTTTGAAGAGGAGTGCCCGTACTTTGTGCTTTTTGGAACAGCATCAAGTTGTAAAAGCGGAAATGATATTTCAGGAGACAGCTTTTCGTGCATGGAGCTGTCAAATGCAAAAAAGGTTCTTCTTTTATGCGATGGAATGGGAAGTGGAAGTGTTGCAGGAAGGGAAAGTGCGGGAGTAACAGAGCTTGCAGAATCACTTTGCGAGGCAGGATATCCGCCGTCACTTCTCATTCGCGTGATTAACAGTGCGCTGATGATTCAGGCAAAGGAACATCCTGTCACGATTGATTTAACAGTAATTGACTGTGCAAACGGTATATGCGAGCTTACAAAATCTGGTGCAGCCGTCACATTTTTAAAACGCAGCACACAGACGATACAGGTTGGTGCAGACAGTATGCCGGCAGGAATATTGCAGGAGCACGCACCAATGGAAAAAATACTTCGCCTAAAGGATGGAGATATTCTTATTATGGTCAGCGATGGTGTGTTAGAAGAAATACCTGGCTACGATAAGGAGGAGACGATGTGCCGCTTTTGCGAGAAGCTAGACGATAACAATCCAAAGGAGATTGCGAAAAAAATCTTGGCGTTTGCAGGAAATACAAAAAATGCCAGAGATGACAGAACAGTGCTTGTAGCTGGTTTCTGGAAAAAATGAAGGAGATAAAAATGATCCCACACGATAAATTTATAGATAAAATCAAGAAATACATTGATGAAAAAAAGCTGCTTTCCTTCGGTGATCATGTCATCATAGGCTTGTCAGGAGGCGCAGATTCTGTCTGTCTTCTGTTGGTACTAAAACGATTGCAGCAAATATATAATCTTTCAATAACAGCAATTCATGTTCATCACGGCATACGCGGTGAGTCAGCAGAACACGATCTTAAATTTTCAAGGCAGCTTTGTGAAAAAGAAGAAATTGAGTTTGTTGAAAAAAGATGTGATGTGCCGGCTCTTGCAGCGAAGCATCATCTGACTGAGGAGGAGGCAGGCCGTCGTGTCCGTTATGAGACATTTGAGTGTGAAGCAAAAAAACGCGGTGCATCTGTAATTGCAGTGGCACATCATATGGATGATCAGGCTGAGACAGTGCTAATGAATCTGCTGCGCGGAAGCGGGATTCGTGGATGCAGCGGAATACCTTGTAAGCGCAGCTTGTCAGACAATGGCGATATCGTTGTTGTGCGTCCGCTTTTGGGTATGAGAAGAGAGGCGATTGAAGCATGGCTTATAGAAAATGGGCAGGAATGGTGCATTGATGAGACAAACTTAACAGATGACTATCTTAGAAGCCGTATCAGAAACAGGCTGTTGCCGCTTCTTTCAAGTGAATATAATGCGCAGGCTGCTGAGCACATAGCATATGCTTCGAGTGATTTTTCTGAGGCAGAGGAATATCTTAGAGATCAGGCACAGGCACTTTTTTCGTCATGGCATTGCGCCTTGAATAAGCAAATGATGCTTCCTGTCAAAGAGCTTAAATTGCAAAAACCAATTTTACAGCGATATCTGATTCAGGAGGCAATTTCGCATACAGGAGGCGTAAAAGATATAACTAGGACACATATTGAATCTGTTATAGGGCTGTTGTCAAAGCGCACAGGAAGCATGGTAAATCTGCCGCAAAGACGTAAGGCACGTATTCAATATGAGTTTTTAATCATAGAAAAAGAGAGCTTTTCAGAGCATAAAGAAGAAAATCAGGATTTACAATCGCCAAACAGCAAAATTGGTAAGGCTGTTTACTCAATTTTCCCCGTTTGTGAGAAAAAAATTCCACAAACTTGTTGTGTAAACTGGTTCGATTATGATACAATAAAAGAAGGGTTGCTTATGCGTAAAAGAAGGCCTAAAGACCGTATTTGCATTGATGCAAAGGGTAATACGCAAAAGCTTTCCGACTGCATGATTAATGCTAAAATTCCTGCTGTAAAGCGGGATCAGATTCCTATTCTGGCATCTGGAAGCCGTGTTTTGTGGATTGCAGGAGTTCGCATGGCCGAAGATTGTAAAATCACCAAACATACAAGGCTGGTGCTTGAAGTTAGAACAATGCAGTGATCATCGCATACGATAGTCAGAAAATTGACTCAAAACTATAAAAATAAAAAAGCAGAGGAGTGCAAAAATGGGAGATAAGATTCGTGTAATGTATTCTGAAGAAGAAGTCGACAAGAGAATCCGCGAGCTGGGAGAGCAGATCAGCAAACGCTATGAGGGAAAGACGGTTCACATGATTTGTGTATTAAAGGGCGGCGTATTTTTTATGTGTGAACTTGCAAAGAGAATTACCGTTCCAGTAACTATGGATTTTATGTCCGTATCAAGCTATGGTGCTGGTACAAAGTCAAGCGGTATCGTAAAGATTGTCAAGGATCTGGATCAGTCTATTGAGGGAAGAGATGTATTGGTAGTTGAGGATATTATTGATTCTGGAAGAACACTCAGCCATCTGATGAAGATCTTAAACGAGAGAAAGCCATCCAGCATTTGTCTGTGTACTCTTCTTGACAAGCCAGATCGTCGCGAGGTTGATGATGTAAATGTTGACTATACAGGTTTTCAGGTGCCGGATGAGTTTGTAGTTGGCTACGGATTAGACTATGATCAGCTGTACCGCAATCTGCCGTATGTAGGTGTGGTTGAGACTGAGTAAATATTTGCAGAAACGAGGAGTAAATTGAAAAAGTCAAATGGAATAATCGCATATACCATTATTATTGCAATTGTAATTGCATTAATTTTCTTCTTTCAGCGTTCTCTTTATACGCAGACTAATGTAACATACTCGCAGTATCGTTCATTTGTGGAAGAAGAAAAAATCGCTCAGGCACAGATTGAACAAAATGCGAAGGTGCCGACGGGCAGTGTGTTGTTTTTTGTCAGTGGTTCATCGACAGAATATCGTGTATTCGTATCAGATGTCAATGCTGAGTTAGACCGTCTGCAGGATAACGGTATAAAAGTTACCCTGACAGCAGTTAAAGAAAATTATTTTCTAAATACACTTCTTCCTGTACTTATTTTAGTCATAGGAATAAGCTTTGTGTTCGTAGCAATGACAGGCCGTATGGCAGCACCGGGAGGTGGCAGCGGAGGCGGTCAGAGCATGGCAAACTTCGGAAGAAGCAGAGCTGTTATGGAAACAGGCGGCTCCAAGAAAGTTTTATTTAAGGATGTTGCCGGTCTTCAAGAGGAGAAGGAAGAACTTGAGGAAGTGGTGGATTTTCTTAAAAATCCAAATATGTACACAAGCCTTGGCGCCAGAATCCCAAAGGGTATCCTTTTAGTAGGCCCTCCGGGAACAGGAAAAACATTGCTTGCAAAGGCAGTTGCCGGTGAAGCAGGCGTGCCATTTTTCTCAATCTCTGGTTCAAACTTTGTAGAGATGTTTGTTGGTGTCGGTGCATCACGTGTACGAGATTTGTTTGAACAGGCAAAGAGAAATGCACCTTGCATCATTTTTATTGACGAGATCGATGCCGTAGCCAGAAGAAGAGGAACAGGTCTTGGCGGCGGTCATGATGAGAGAGAGCAGACATTAAACCAGATGCTTGTAGAGATGGATGGTTTTGGTGTCAATGAGGGAATCATCGTTATGGCAGCAACAAACCGTGTCGATATTCTTGATCCGGCTATCCTTCGTCCTGGACGTTTTGACCGTAAGGTGGCAGTAGGACGTCCAGATGTAAAGGGACGAGAAGAAATTTTAAAGGTACACACAAAGAATAAGCCGCTTGGCTCAGATGTAAACTTAAGACGTGTTGCGCAGACAACAGCAGGATTTACCGGAGCAGATCTGGAAAATCTGATGAATGAGGCTGCGATCAATGCGGCAAAGAGCAAACAGGGCTACATCAGCCAGCGCGATATAGAGCAGTCCTTTGTTAAGGTGGGAATTGGTGCAGAGAAGCATTCTAAGGTCATCAGCGACAAGGAAAAGCGCATCACAGCATACCATGAGTCAGGCCATGCAATTTTGTTCCATGTATTGCCGCATGAAAGTCAGGTACACACCATTTCAATTATTCCAACTGGAATGGGTGCGGCAGGCTACACAATGCCGCTTCCAGAGGCGGATGAGATGTTTATGACAAAGAAGCGCATGGAAGAAGATATTATCGTAGCATTTGGTGGTCGTGTTGCCGAGGAATTGATATTTGGCGATGTCACAACAGGAGCATCACAGGATATCAAGCAGGCGACAGCGACAGCCCGTGCAATGGTTGTAAAATATGGTATGTCAGAACGTCTTGGAACCATCAACTATGAGGACAGCGGTGAGGAAGAAGTATTCCTCGGCAGAGATCTGGGACATGCAAGAAGCTACAGTGAAGATGTTGCCAGAGAAATTGATATAGAAGTGAAGCGTATTATTGATGAGGCATATGCACAGGCAAAGACGATTATTACTGAGCATATGGACGTGCTTCACCGCTGTGCGCAGGTATTAATCGAGCGTGAAAAAATTGGAAACGCGGAGTTTGAGGCGATCTTTGATGGAAGGGAGCTTCCAGAGCCGGGTGCAGAGCAGACATCTCTCATGTCAGGTATGCCATCAGAAGGCAGATAATAACGCACGGTTAAAGGAGCCACGAAAAAAATGCAGTTCAGTGATATATTAGTAAAAAATGCATTATTTTGTGATGAAACAGAAGATTACCGTACTCCGGCAGAGCCGGAGGCGGGCGACTCTGTTGTCATCCGCTTTCGGACATTGGCCAATAACGTGGACAATGTCTATTTGATTTCAAGAAAAAGTGAAATCAAAATGGAAAAGGTCAGAACAGAAGGTTTGTTTGACTTTTATGAGACACAGATAAGCGTTGGAAGTACGTCTTATCTATATTACTTCGAGATCGAAAAAGGCAGGGATATCTGTTATTATAATAAATTAGGATGTACAACGAATTTGCGCCAGAAGTATGCATTTAGAATCACACCGGGCTTTCATACGCCAGAGTGGGCAAAGGGTGCAGTATTTTATCAGATTTATGTGGATCGCTTTTATAATGCAGAGCCTTCCAATGATGTTCTCTCAGGTGAGTATTACTATGTAGGATCACAGAGTGAGCGCGTAACTGATTGGGATAGTCTTCCGGCAAATCTTGATATTGGACGTTTCTATGGAGGTGATCTTCAGGGTGTGCGCGCAAAGCTTGACTATTTGCAGGAGCTTGGCGTTGAGGTCATCTACTTTAATCCGCTGTTTGTCTCTCCGTCTAATCACAAATATGATATTCAGGATTATGATTATATTGATCCGCATTTTGCAGTTATCAAAAAGGATGATGGCGAGCTTCTTAAAGAGGATGAGAAGGAAAACAAAAAGGCAAGTCGTTATATCTGCCGTGTTACCTCTAAAGAAAATTTAGAGGCATCAAATGAATATTTTGCAGAGCTTGTAAAAGAAATTCATGCAAGAGGCATGAAGGTTATTCTTGACGGTGTATTCAATCATTGTGGTTCCTTCAATAAATGGCTTGACAGAGAGTGTATTTATGAAGGACAAAAAGGATATGAGCCAGGTGCATATGTATCTGAGTCAAGCCCATATCACGACTTTTTTGGTTTTACTGGAGGCGTGTGGCCGTATAATAAGAATTATGAGGGCTGGTGGGGACATGATACACTGCCAAAGCTTAACTATGAGGGTTCAAAGGAGTTATATGACTATATTCTTCGTATAGGAAAAAAATGGGTCAGTGCACCTTATAATGTAGATGGCTGGCGTCTTGACGTGGCAGCAGATCTTGGTCATAGTATTGGTGTTAATCACCAGTTCTGGAAGGATTTTAGAAAGTCTGTCAAGAAAGCAAATCCAGAGGCAATTATTTTGGCTGAGCACTATGGTGATCCAAGCAGCTGGATGCGCGGTGATCAGTGGGATACAGTCATGAACTATGATGCGTTTATGGAGCCAATCACATGGTTTTTGACAGGTATGGAAAAGCACAGTGATGAGTTTCAGGCTGAATGGTATGGAAATGGAGACAAGTTTTTCCGTACAATGGAACACAATATGAGCAAGTTCCAACGCCAGTCACTAGACGTTGCTATGAATGAGCTGTCAAATCATGATCATTCTCGTTTCCTTACAAGAACAAACAGCACTGTCGGACGTATTGCGACAAAGGGCGCTAAAGCCGCAAATGAAAATGTGGAAAAGTGCATTCTTCGAGAGGCAGTTGTCATGCAGATGACTTGGCCAGGCGCACCAACTGTTTATTATGGAGATGAGGCTGGTATGGTTGGTTGGACTGACCCAGACAACAGAAGATCTTATCCGTGGGGAAAACAAGACTGGGAACTTATAGAGTTTCATAAGGATATGATTCGTATCCACAAAAAATATGAGTGCTTTAGAAGTGGTTCCTATAAGTCGATTGCAAGCGGTTCTCACTGGATTTGCTATGGCAGATTTAATAAAAAGCTGCAGGCAGTTATTCTTATTAATAATAGAAGAGAGATGCTTACAGTAGATCTTCCAATATGGCAGATTGGTATTTTGGAAAATGCATGTTTAAAGCGTGTGATCCAGACAACACAGTCAACCTACAATATCGGTGAAGTTATGGAGCGTGCCGAGGATGGTATTCTTCATGTGACTGTAGGACCGCAGACAGCAAGTGTGTATATTGCCGCGAAAAACGTAGAAGAAAACTAAATAGCATGAAAAACCAGTGGGTGTAACACAAAGAACAGTAATATTTTGTTTGTCCCCACTGGTTTTTATTTGCGTTTATGTGGATTGATTGACAGCAGATGCTTTATAGTGGTAAGATACCGATATACAAGCTTGGGGAAGGAGACTGCCATGAAACAGCACAGACAAAGAAATGGACAAGAGGGAATAGCGATGATTATTGTGGTGTGTATCATGGCAGTTCTTGTTATGATGTCGCTTGCACTTCTTCTGGCCTCCTCAGTTATGACACAAAATGCGGGACGAGTAAAGGATCAGGAGCAGTCAAGAATACTTGCTGTATCGCTTGCAGATGAGCTGGAAAAAGAGTTAACGGTGACACCATCACAGCAGGAAAAAACACAGGCTAGTGGAACTATCTTAGAATTTGTCAACAGCAAGATCACTTCAGGAAGCTGGCCATCTGGTGAAGAACAGACATTTTCATTGGACAGCAGTGCACTGAATCAGGCAAATGAGCTGTCAGCGCAGGCAACGCTTAGCTGGGAGGAGGGAGAAAATGGCTATACGGATGCATCACTTTATATAACGGTGCACTGCATATATCATAACATGCCATTTTTTGTTACTACAATCTATAATGCTTATACTGCTTATGCAGCGGATGATGAGAATCAAAATGAGGATGTGCAGGATACTCTTTATTGGATCCGCTCAGAGCGAAGGTAGGTGATGCGGGATATGATTAAAAAAATGACAGGCAGAAGGCAGACTAAGTATAAACGACTAAGTCAAAGATGCGTAAACAATAAAAAGGGTGTAAGCTTAGTAGGCGTCATCGTGGCATTTTTGCTGCTGATGATAATAATGCTGATGTTTCAAAAGTCTTTGAAAGTTTCGGGAAATCTTATTGCACGTTCTGTAGATATACGAAAAGAAGAACAGGAGCTAATAGGAGACTATTATAAAAACAGGACTAGCCCGACAAATACGGAATCTGTAAGCTGTGTTTTTTCTGGAGAAGACGGCAGCTTTACATTAAATACTAAATGGAGCAGCTACAGCAGGCAAAATGCATCAATCTTTTACTTTGGAGATGGAACAACTGGATATGAAAATCGTTCATCAGCCATGTCAGATGGAGGTGATGAGCAGTGAAGAAGATAAAAGACAATAGGCGTGGAAGCACACTTGTTGAGGTTATTGTTACATTTGCGCTGATTGGTATGTTTTTACTGGCAGCAACAACTGCAGTTTCTGCTGCAATGAATGCGTTTTACAGGATGGAATCTTTATCAAGGGCAATTGTAGTCAGTGACACAATTCTTGATAAGGCACAAGGAGAGCTTTCATTAGCAAGTGCAGATGGAGCATTGCTTTGTCTGGGGGGTGAATCAAGTGGTGATGATTGGTGGAAAACAATATGCTTTTACTCAGCAAATGGAAATCCTGTGTGCATGGAAAGTGAAGCTTCTGGTGATGGAAAGGGACGTTTTTCGCTATATTATTATCCTGTGAAGGATAGTTCGTCACAAGGCACAAACTGGACATTTGATGAAAATTTTTATCAGGGATTTTGGATAGAGGATCTTTCATTTCGGTGGAATGGAACAGAAGAAGAACCAGATAATATCATAGAGGTTCATTTGACACTGACAAATGGAAATACCTCATACAGCCAAACACGCTTTGTGCAGTGTACAAATTTCTTCCGACCATCGCACTTTTCACGCATTCATACGGGAGTTACATTTTAAGGGCTGATGTCCGTAGTTACAGTTCACGCTACTAAATATTTATAACAAGACCCTAAGGTTAATGGATTTCATGAGGAGACATTTGAAGCAGGTCTTTCAAAGTAATGTATAATAAGATGGAAAGTTTACATTGAATTTACATAAAAAAGATGTAGAATTAAAAAAGAAGCAGTATAGTAGTGACTTAATGATGTCAAAGTAAAATAGAAAAAGCACAAAAGACAAGCAAAATTTTGCGGAAAGGCATGGTAATAAGATGGCACTAGTTTTTATTGTAGAGGATGACAATGATATTCGTCAGATTGAGGCATATGCACTTAAATGCGGCGGTTTTGAAATTGAAGAATTTGAGGATGCAAAAGCACTTTACGAGAGATTGGAAAAGAAAACGCCAGATCTTTTTTTGCTTGATGTTATGCTGCCGGATGAGGATGGCTTAGAAATTGTAAAGAAGCTTAGGGCAATGCCGCAGACAAAGCATTTGCCAGTTATGATGGTAACGGCAAAGACTACAGAGCTTGATAAGGTGCGTGGGCTTGACATAGGAGCAGATGATTATATGACAAAGCCATTTGGCATTATGGAACTGCTGTCGCGTGTGAAGGCATTGCTTCGCCGTAGTGCAGGTGCGCAGACAAAGCGTCTTGAGGTTGGAAATCTGGTATTAGATGATGAGCGTCATATCGTGACGGTAAATGGAGAAAACTGCGAGCTTACATTTAAAGAGTATGAGCTTTTAAAGCTTCTTATGGCTAATTGTGGCATGGTACTGACAAGAGAGGTAATTATGGAACGTGTGTGGGGAACTGATTTTGAAGGAGAGTCCCGTACACTTGATATGCATATTAAAACGCTGCGTCAAAAGCTTGGCGAGGAAGGGTCGATGATCCGCACAGTGCGAAATGTAGGATATTTGTTGGAAAAAGATTAAAAGATTTTATAATATTAAAAAGCGCGTGTAAAAGATGAAAAAATCATTTTTTACGCGCACTTTTTTATGCGTCTCGCCTTGTACTTAAAAACTGGACAATGCTTCCGATCATAGCAAGTGATAAGAAAGCACCGTAAAAGATTGTAATCTGTTCAAATTTTAAAAGCTGAAATAAAATTTGTACCGTGCCGAGTGCACCGCAAAAGGCAGTGACGAGAATTATGATAGGTTTTTGCAGTTTTATACAGATCACACCAGCGACAATTCCAAGAATCAAGCTGATTATGCCGGCCATCACGTTTGAAAGTGATGTGACAAATGAAACAAGAAGACCGCATGAAAAGACTGAAACAAGAATAAAGACGACAAAAAATGTGGATAAAAGAATTAGCCTGGTTGCTAAAAAGCCAAGTATAAGACCAAGAATCAGTGCGCTTAAAAGAATAATCCATAACTCATCTGTAAAATGACCAGACAGGAAAAATCCTAAAAAGGCGCCGGTTACAAAGCCTATGCCGGCTGCAAAGCAGGTAAACAGGCGATAGCCCCAAAAGCATAAAAGTACCGATAATACTAGTGAGACAAATGATAAAAGAAGACCGACAATATTTATACTATTGAGAAACGGCAGCAGGCTGCTAATAAAATCAGCAGCCTGTGAAATCAGTTCATTCATAGGTTCCATCACCTGTTATTCAAAAGATTTGGTAAAACGACATTTCTAAGCTTTCTTACGGTTGGTGTAGTACCGGCATCTGTAAGCTGAATACCAGCAAGGAAAGTGATATTGCAGCCTGGATGATTGGAAAAATAAGGTCCAAGCCATCCATCCCAGCCGTACTCGCCAAGTGTTGTGTACATAATTGCCTTAGAAGGGTCTTTCATAACGCGCATCAGATTGCCATAGCTATAGCCCTCAAGACCGCCCCAGCCGCGAGACAGTGACTCCTGCTGCCAAGGCTGCAGTGTTCCCTGTGTGAAATAGCGTACAATTTCTGGCTCTAAGATCTGACGTCCCTTAAAGTTTCCGCCGTTAAGCAGCATGGTGCCGAAATTTGCGTAATCCTTTAATGTAGAAACAAGACCGGCACCGCCTGACTGAAATGCCGGAAGGGTATCCATTTTATTTTTGATTGCCAGATGATCTCCTGTATAAAGCGTTAATCCATTTTCTGTGCGTGCATAAACCTTAGAAAGGCGAGACTGCTTTTGTGCAGGAACGAAAAAACCTGTATCTGGCATCTCAAGAGGATCTGTGATCTCTTTCTTTAAAAATTCAGCAAAGCTCATTCCAGAGATTACCTCGATCAGTGCACCAAGAATATCAGCGGAAATACCGTACATAAAGTTAGAGGACGGCTCAAATTCGAGTGGATTTTTTCCAACGCGGTCGGCAAACTCACGTGTTGTCATAGCATCCTTTGTAGAAAGACGTGCATCCATCTCTGCAAAAAGATCAGATGTCGCTTTTCCAGCAGCAGAATCGCTTCCATAGGAAAGGCCAGAGGTCATAAATAAAAGATCATGCACGGTCATCGGTCTTTGTACAAGGGAAAGTGCATTGCCGTTTACGTAAGTCTGATTTGCAAAAGCCGGAATAAATTTTGATACCGGATCATTCAAATCAACAAGACCGCGCTGCATTAAAATCATCATGCAGGCTGCTGTAATTGGTTTACTCATGGAGTACAGGCGCATGATAGTATCGTCTGCCATTAAAACCTTATTTTCCAGATCAGCGTAGCCAGCCTGAAGCGACAATACAGGCGCTTTGTCTTTTAAAACAAGCAGGTTGACACCAGCTACTTCTTTTGCATCAACTGCCTTTTCCATGACAGAAGCTGCCAGCTTTTCAATTTCCTTCAATTGCATAATTTACCTCCTAAAATTGATGTCAAATTGACATCTTAATGGGTTGACATATGAACTGTCATCATAATAGCACAATCCGTTTTAAATAGAAAGTGCCTGCATTGCTATTTTTATTCATTTGTGCTAAAATGTGACTATTCAAGGTAAAGAAGAAATAAGAAAGGAAGTGATACAAATGGGAAGATGCAGGAATTGCCATACACATTTTTGGGGAAATCCTCATTTTTGTCCCAGTTGTAAGACAGATCTGTGGTACGAGGAGTATAATGATGAAAACTGGGACTTTCGTGCACTTCAGGAAGAGGGAAACAGACTGATTGCAAAGGGGAATTATGAGAAGGCTGCTGTTGTACTGAAGCTTGCGTTAGATCAGGTGATGTATAAGCATGCACAGCATTCTATGCACCGTCTAAAAGATGCTGTAAGTGATTTTGTATGGCTTTACAGCAATGAGGCTGCTGATATCAGTGATGACCGAATCACCGATGTGCTCGACTATTTTGAGGAAGAGTGTTTTGGCCAGCCAGATAAATATCGTGAAAATCTGATGCAGATGCGCCGTGATGCATCGAGGCGTTTGCCACAGGCACAGTATCGTGAAAAGCAGGGACTTGATTTCCCTCATTTACGGTCTTATTGGGAGTTTGCACCTGTGTCACAGGTGACAGATCAAAATAGTGTCAGCGGCTACGAGCCAGATATTTTGGAAGCAAAGCATCTGCTGTTAACGGAAAGCTTTTTATATCTGTATCTGAATTTTTCACGCGTGATGAAATATCTTCAGGCACAGGATTCATTAAATACACAGATGGTTACAGATGAATTGCTGCCGCTTTTACATCCTGATCTTGATATGGAAAAAAATGGAGAGAATGATACGGCAAAGCTGATGGAAAATGTATTGTGTGGTTTTTTGGAGGATGGTTTCGAGGAACTGGCTGCACTATATCTGAATCATTTTGATGAGGCTGCTGTAACGAAGGTAAAAAAACGGTGTGAACAGATTGCAGGTGAGGACGTTACAAGCACAGCAATGCTTGAGATGGCTGTATTTGCACCGCTTCTTGCAAGTGAGAAGAATGGAAAGAAGATTTATGAGGCAATGGTGCCGGCAGTAACAGAGATTCTTGCACAAATGAATCAGCTGCATCAGGTGCTATCTGAGACATTAGATGAAAAGGAAAGAAAAAATCTGCAGCATACGATCAGCATTTTGTGTGCAGAGTATTGCGGAATGTATGGAGTGGGTGAATATCTCCTTGGCCTGGCGGCACAGACAGATCAAGAGCTATATTTGGATGCGATGGATCAGGCCGCAGGAAACGGCATCACACTGGCTGCAGAGGAGATGATGAGAAGTTATTTTTATGGCCGCCGCGGCTGTGAGGTTCAGCCAGGCTACGCAAAATTTTACTCAAGACTTGTATCGCTTCGTCATGTGGCAAGCTCCATAAGCGATGCAGTAGAAGGAGTAGAAGGCTTGGAAATGCTTGTGCCAGGCGCAGAGGCTTAACTGTAAGGCTATAATAAGGGATATATTAGAAAGATTTATTATTTATGAATTCAATTGTATTAGATTTAGAATGGAATCAGGCACAGACGCGTGATAGGGAAGCACCAGGACTTACGTTTGAGGTGATTGAAATTGGCGCGGTACGCCTAGATGAGCACGGAAACCAGACAGACAGCTTTAGCTGCCTGATCCGGCCGTGCGTGTACACAGAATTGTTTTACCGCGTGCGGGAAGTGGTTGGCATTAGCATGAAACAGCTAGAAGCTGAAGGCATACCGTTTTTGGACGCGATGGAACGCTTCTGGAAATGGTGTGGAAAGGATCCTGTGTTCTTTACGTGGGGCGACATGGATCTGACGGAGCTGCAGCGAAACATTGCCTATTTTGGAATGGAAAATCCGTTTGCATTCCCTTTGTTTTATTATGATGTTCAAAAGCTTTACAGTTTGTATTGTCTGGATGGTCACGCGCGTGCATCTCTTGAGAGTGTGATTGAGACGCTGGCACTGCCAAAGAAATGGCCGTTTCACCGTGCTGTGTATGATGCAGCTTATACAGGCTGCGTGTTAAGTCAGCTTGAAAAGCAGAGCTGGCAGAGCATGGTATCAGTAGATTATTATAGACCTCCGACAAATGCACAGGAGGAGATATATCTTGTTTTTGAGCGTTATTCAAAGTTTGTCTCACAGCTTTATCCAAGCCGTGAGGAAGCAATGGAAGCAAGAAATGTCAGTTCAATGGTCTGCTATAAATGCGGGCGAAATGTCACAAGACGAATGAACTGGTTTTCGGATAACAACCGCAAGTATTTTGGCTTGGCATATTGTCCTAGACACGGATGGTTAAAAGGAAAAATCAGGGTAAAGCACTGTGACGGACAGGTTTTTATGATAAAAACAATGAAGCTTACTGATGCAGAGGGAGCCAGAAAGATTAAGGCAAAATCAGAATTAATGAAAAAACGCCGCATGGAGAAGGCGGCAGAAAAAGGGCTGCGCACAAGCTAATGCGCAGCCCTTTTTCTGATTAATTACATGTATTATAAAATGTTTATTGCATACGATATTGGTGATTTGGCGGTGTCGGATGTTTACTTTTGTTCATCTTATTATAATGAATCAAAAAGACAACAAGAAGAATAATCAAAATGATGACGGCAAGCATGCATGCAACAAGCCAGATTTTTATTTCGTGGAAAGGTTTTGTCTGAAGCACATCGGACAATGAATTGACAGTTGCCACATAGAGGTCACTTGTGTCCTGTGCAACCTGGTTGATAATCATTGCAGTTCCTAGTGGATATCCATGAAGCTCATATGAGAGCATATGTGTGCCATCTTCATTTGTAATGGGACGGCGTGTCAGGTCATCTAGTGAAACAGTATCTGGCACGGTGATGCGTGAAGCGCTGTCCAGTGTCAGAAAAGAGGAATTTTGCTCAGAAAGACCAAGCGGGCTGTTAGAGATAAGCGCCTGTGTGCTATAGGTCTGATCCTGCTCAGAAGCTTTTGCCACACTGAAATGGTCAAATCCGTAATTAAAAAGCTGGATAGTGTCTTTATATTGGTTTGGATCTTCTGTGTTCATTGTAACGCAGATTAAATTGCGTCCATCTTTTGAAGCATACGTAACGAGGCAGCGTCCAGCTTCCTCGGTCCAGCCAGTTTTTCCACAGACAACAAACGGTGTGTAGTAGTCGGAATCTTTTTTAATAAGCTTATTTGTAGTGCCCATAGGAATATCGCGGTCTAGAATGGAATCGGCCTTTCTATAATAAGCTGGTGTGGATGAAATAGAGATAAAATCAGAATACTGCAGGCAGCCTAGCATAATTCTATACAAATCGTAGGCGCATGTCATGTGGTTTGGATCCTGAAGGCCATTGGCATTTGCAAAGTTTGTGTTTACGCAGCCAAGATTTACAGCAGTACTATTCATTAGTTCCACAAAGGAAGATACAGAGCCGCTGACATGTTCAGCAAGTGCAGTTGCTACTTCATTTGCTGAAGGAAGTAAAAGACCATACAGACAGTCTCTAACGCTTAAGGATTCCCCAATATGCATACCAATGTGGCTACTGCCGCTTGGAAGACTATAAATAGAGTTCTTTGAAAATGTGACAATATCATCCAAAGAAGTGTTAGACAGAGTCAGATAGGCTGTCATCAGCTTAGTTGTGCTGGCAGGATACATGGAGCTTGTCGCATTCTTTGCGTATAGGATTGTATCAGTATCAATATCAACGAGGATTGCGGCCTCGCTTGTGATTTCAGGCGCATCAGGCCATTCGTCAGGCAGATGTGCCTGCATGGTGTCAATTTCAGCCTTTGTTGCAGCACTTGTAGCATGGCATGGCAGTAAAAGAAGACATATGCATAGGCATAAAGAAAAAGAAGAACGTAAAACAGTTTTCATAAACAATATTCACACCTTTCCATAATGGGCACAGTTTTGCACCGTGAAACATTGATAAGTCAGTCAGACTGGCCTTTATCATAACATAAAAATGCTGAAAAGAAAAGGAAATACGTAAAATATACTTTCCAATAGGGCATAATTGTGTTATAGTAGGCGATGAAGCAAAAAAGTGGGGCTATCCGACCAGATTGCGATGGATGATAAATCTGGTTTTTAAATGTGAAAGACAAGTAGGCAAGACAGGAGGTAACAGGATGAAATTATCACTGGTGGTTCCATGCTATAACGAGCAGGATAATGTCCGAGCATTCTATGATGCAGCTGTAAATGCGTTTTTGGGCTGTGGCTATGAGTATGAGCTTGTTATGGTAAATGATGGAAGCAGGGATAATACCGGGATTGAGTTAAAAAAGCTGTTTTATGAGAAAAGAGAAGAAACACCGATCACAATCGTTCAGTTTTCACGTAATTTTGGAAAGGAAGCAGCAATCCTGGCAGGAATGAAGCATGCAAAGGGTGATCTTGTAACATTGATTGATGCTGATTTGCAGCAGCGTCCTGAAATTGTGCGCGAGATGGTTCAGATATTGGATGAACATCCAGAGTATGACTGTGTTGCTGCTTTTCAAAAAGAGCGAAATGAAGGAAGAGGTCTGTCTTTCTTTAAACGCGAATTTTATCGCCTGATTAATCAAATGAGCGAGGTAGAATTTGTCAATGGAGCAAGTGATTTTCGCACATGCAGACGAAAAATGGTTGATGCAATTCTAAGCATGCCAGAATATCATCGCTTTTCAAAGGGGATTTTTTCGTGGGTTGGCTTTGATACTTACTATATTCCTTATGTTGCCGAGGAGCGTCATGCAGGAAAGACAAAGTGGAGCTTCTGGAAACTGTTTAAGTATGCGGTTGAGGGTATCATTGGCTATTCAACTGCACCGTTAAAAATTGCAACTGTGCTTGGATCATTCACGTCACTTCTTGCTGTTATCTATTTTATTGTGGTTGTTTTGCAGCGGCTGATCTGCGGTGTAGATGTGCCGGGATATGCAACAATTGTCGCATTGATTCTTTTAATTGGAGGTATCCAACTTTTAATTTTGGGAATTATGGGAGAATATATAGCAAGAATGTATATTCAGGGAAAACAGCGTCCTATTTTTATAGAGAAGGATGTGCTGACAAACGAAGATGAGGTTTAATCAAATAGAGATGGCACGTAGCTGTGCCATCTTTTTTTAACGCCTTGAAACTGAACGCTTTGCGATAGCACAAAAAAAGCACCCGATTAACTCGGATGCTTCTAAATCATGCGCCTCCAGGGGTTCGAACCCTGGACACCCTGATTAAGAGTCAGGTGCTCTACCAACTGAGCTAGAGGCGCTTCTTTTTGTTTGTCACTCACGCGACTCCTATATACTATCATAGCTCAATTGATTTGTCAATAGTTTTTTTTAAAAAAATTAAAAATATTTTCAAGGCCGCTTTGAAGAACATTTTTTCTTTGAGTGGGCACAGGCTTTGGCGGCAGTTTGAAAACAGCGATATAAATGTAACAGAGTGCAGTCGAAAAAAGGACAGCAGCTGTGACGAATAACAAATTTGCGAAAATGATGACAATGCATGGAGACCTCCAAATAAAATGCTCCTGCCACAAGATATGCGGCAGGAGCATTTTGTGATCATTTGCATAATTAAGCTTTTTTATCGTGAACGGCTTCTAATTTATAGATTGGGTTTCCCATGGCAGAAAATTTTGCTTCATATTCTGTCATGACATTGCCCTCAGCAAACTCACTATGGTGAAGATCGCGTGTCTGCATAAGAAGTGTCCAGCCAGATTCTTTTACAGATTCCAGACTGAAATCAAATAGAGGCTGATTATCGGTCTTAAATTCGACAATACCGCCGTCTGCTAAAATCTGGTCATACAGCCCTAAAAATCGGCTGCTTGTAAGACGGCGCTTTGCATGTCGGTCTTTTGGCCATGGGTCGGAAAAATTTAAATAAATGTGAGCAATTTCGCCTGGTGCAAAAATATCAGGAAGATATTCTGCGTCAAAGCGAAGAAACTTTAAATTCGGAAGCTGAAGCTCTTCCTGCTTTTCAATGGCACGGATCAAAACAGAAGAGTATTTCTCAATTCCGATGTAGTTTATTTCTGGATGAAGTGCAGCAAGTGATGTGATAAATTGTCCCTTGCCCATTCCAACCTCAATGAAGATTGGATTGTTGTTGCCAAAAATTTGAACAGCAACATGTCCTTTGTACTGCTGTGGCTCTTGAATCACGTAGGGATTTATAAGCATTTCCTCACGTGCGCCTCTGACGTTGCGTAATCTCATTTTCGACCTCTCAGTCTTTCATGCGCTCTGCAACGATTGCTTCAATCATTTCTGCGCACTGCTGGTAGGTATAGCGGCTTGTATCCAAAACGAGATCATAATTTCTTGCATCCATCCATTCTCTTCCGGTGAAATGCTTGTAATAATCACTTCTGTATTTGTTTGTCTTTGCGATGCGCTCGGCAGCATCCTTTTCACTGCACTGCATAATTTCCATTTCATGCGCAAGACAATCCTTATACTGAGAGTGAACGAATACACGAACTAAATACGGATAATCTTTTAATACATAATCTCCGCCTCTTCCGATTACAATAAAAGAGTTCTCCTTGATTAATTCTTTCATAACCTTTGCCTGATAGGCAAACAGGTCATCACTTGTCGCATATTCGCTTTTTTCCGGAAGGATATGCTCGCCGTTATAGACCTTCTTAAAGGCGTTAAATAGTGGGCTTTTCTTTGTATCCTCATCGGCTGCAGCAAAGACTGCTTCATTGATGCCGCTGTTTCCGGCAGCCAGGCGAAGCAGCATACGGTCATAGTATTCAATTCCATAATGAGCGGAAAGAATCTTTGCGATGGAAGTACCACCGGCACCGCAGGTTCTGGTAATGGTAACAGCAAAATGTTTCATATTCCAACCTCCCTCAAACTTAATTGCAGCGGTCTGCAAATCAAAAAACAATGGAATTGCAAACCACAAAGCTTTTTATATAAGAAGTATATATGATAGTTACTAAAAAGTCAACGCGTCAAAAACGATCGTAAATGAGAGAAAAACGTCACAGTATGACAAAAAATTAACAAAAAAAATATGAAATTTATTTGAGTTTTTTAAAACAATTCGCCAATGACAATTTTGTATCATCATACTATAATGAATGTGCGAAAAAGGAGGCATGCAGATGAATCAGATTATTCAAAGATTAAGTGAAGTAGAAACTGCAGCATCTTCAATTATTGAGGAGGCAGGTGCAAAGAAGAAGCAGATGGCCAAAGACCAGGATGCCAGAATTGCAGCCTTTGAAAAGCAGGTTCATGAAGAGACACAAAAGAAAATCAGCGCTCAGCAGGCAGAGCTTGAAAAAAAGATCGCTGAAGAACTTGAAGCTCAGAAGGAGGAGCTTGAAAAACAGCTTGCTCATATGGACCGTATTTATGAGGAAAGCCATTCGGCGATCGCCAGACAGTTGCTGGCAAAGATTGTGGCGCAATAACTTTTATGGTATCATTAGTGTTGTGCCAAAAAAATCTTACGAAAAGGGGTGATTATTATTTCTGGTATCTTATCTTACAGCGGTATCAGTGCAAAAGCCCGTGCCATGGGAGGAAAGCTCTTAAAGAAGGAGCAGTACGAGCAGCTGGCGTCTTGTGCGAGTGTCGGTGAAGCAGTTGGCTATTTGAGACAGTTTTCCGAATATGAGCCGCTGCTGAGGGACTTTGATGAACATGACAGTCACAGAGGAATGATTGAGGCGACGCTTATGGGATCGCTTTACAATGATTACAATCGTCTGTACAGTTTCGCCAGAGGAGAGCAAAGAGCGTTTTTGGATTTTTACTTTTTGCACTATGAGGCGGCATATCTTAAGGGTTGTCTTCGAAAAGTCATTTCAGGTCAGAGTATCCAAGAGGATCAGGCATACCGCAGCGCGTTTTTTGCGCGTCATTCGCATTTGGATACAGATGCGATTGAGAATAGCACAACGGTGGATGAGTTGATTGATGCATTAAAAAATACACCGTTTTATCATCCGCTTGACGCCATACGCCATACTGAAGAGCCAAGTTTGTTCGACTATGAGGGCAGCCTTGACGTGTATTATTTCAGTTATATCTGGAAACAGAAAGATAAGCTTCTTAAGGGAAAAGAAAGACAGATCATTGCGGATAGTTATGGAAGACGAATCGATCTGCTGAATATCCAGTGGCTGATGCGTGCAAAGAAAAACTATCGAATGACAGCACCTGAGCTGTATGCGATGGTTGTTCCTAGCTATTACCATTTAAAACCAGATGACATCACGGCTATTGTAGAGGCGCCTACGTATGAGGAAGCGAGATTACTCATTGTAAACGGCTACTATGGTCAGAAGTACGCAGACGATTTTGCTGAGATTCGTTTTGTGGAAAAGATGTACACTGAGCTGGTAGAGCATATTTTTGAGCTTGCCGGCAGAAAAAATCCATATTCAGTTGCACCGCTCAATGCGCTGCTGTACCGCAAAGAGCATGAAATTGCACGTATTACATCAATTATCGAGGGAATACGCTATGGAATCCCAACAGCAAAACTGATGAAATACGCAGTAACGCAGTGATTGTCATTTTTGTGCAGAAAGTAAGTTTATTTAGGAAAGTCGAGGGGTAACCATGATAGAAAAAATGCAATTCTTAAGCATTACGGGACCCAAAGATGATATTGACAGAGCAATTGAACAGCATTTGTCCAAGTATGAGTTTCAGTTGGAAAGCACAATGACAGAGCTTTCTGAGACAACTGGACTTAAGCCGTTCATTGAGATCAATCCGTACCGCGAGACCTTAAACAAAGCTACACAGCTTATGTCCGCAATGGGAGCAAAGGAAACAAAGACGGATAGTTCTATGGATGTCAAAGAGGCTGTAGCTTTAATTGATGATGCAGATGCTAAGATCAAGGAAGCAGAGAAGTCTCTTGAAGCGCTGAACAAGGAAAAGACACAGCTGCAGGCATTAGTGGATCAGATTGTTCCATTTAATAATTTGGGATATGATGTTCACAAGCTGCTTGCATTTAAGTCTGTAAAGTATCGCTTCGGACGAATCCCAGTCGATTACGTGGAAAAGCTTATGCAGTACACGTACGATAATGTCAATACGATCTTTTACGAATGCAAAAAGGATCAGGATTATGTATGGGGCGTATATTTTAGCCCAAAGAATGAGATTGCAAAGATTGATGCTGTTTATAAGGCACTTCACTTTGAACGTTTTCGCCTTCCGGATGAGTATGAGGGTACTCCAGAGGAGGCACTGGCACTCTTGACAAAGCATATTGGTGAGCTTGATGCTAAGATAAAGGAAAAGCAGAGCGAGATTGATCATGTGCTTTCTTCAAAGAAGGAAAAGATCCTTGCTGCAGTGGCAAAGCTTAAGCAGTTTTCAAAGAACTTTGATATAAGAAGATTGGCGGCTGTTACAGGCGCAGATAAGAAAAACTTCTATATTATATGCTTCTGGATGACTGCGCGTGACGCAAAGAAATTTAAGGCAGAGATTGAAAGTGATCCAAATGTGATTTGTCTTATCCATGATGACAACAAAAATCGTGTTTCACAGCCGCCTGTAAAGCTTCGCAATCCAAAGCTGTTTAAGCCGTATGAGATGTATATTCGTATGTATGGTCTCCCAAATTATAATGAGTTTGACCCGACCATCTTCGTTGCACTGACATATTCCTTTATCTTTGGATGGATGTTTGGAGATGTCGGACAGGGCTTAGTGCTCGTAATCGGAGGATTTTTGCTGTATCACTTTAAGAAGATGAATCTTGCAGCCATCATAAGTATGGCAGGTGTATTCTCCACCTTCTTTGGATTTATGTTCGGAAGTATCTTTGGTTTTGAGGATGTAATAGAACCGATTTGGCTAAGACCAATGTCAAAGATGACTGATCTTCCTATGATCGGACGACTGAATACGGTATTTATTGTAGCAGTTGCATTTGGTATGGGAATGATTCTTCTGACAATGATAATCCACATTATCAATGCGGCAAAAAATCACAGTCTCGGTGATCTGTGCTTTGATACAAACGGAATTGCCGGTCTTGTATTCTACGGACTGCTTGTAGTTGCCATCGTAATGCTGATGACAGGTCACAGCCTTCCAGGCGGTGCACTGCTTGCGGTACTGTTTATTATACCGCTTCTGTGTATTGCATTTAAGGAGCAGCTGACTGATCTTTGTGAGAAGAAAAAGCCAGCGGAGAAAACAGGTCCAGTTATGATTGTTGTTCAGGCACTGTTTGAGTTAATCGAGGTACTGCTTAGCTACTTTTCAAATACTATTTCGTTTGTCCGTATCGGAGCATTTGCTGTCAGCCATGCAGCTATGATGCAGGTTGTTATGATGCTTGCAGGTGCAGAAAGCGGCACACCGAATATTCTTGTTGTTATTCTTGGAAATCTCTTTGTATGCGGTATGGAAGGTTTGATCGTTGGTATTCAGGTACTTCGTCTGGAATACTACGAGATGTTCTCCCGCTTCTACAAAGGTGATGGAAGAGAGTTTGAACCGTATAACACAAAGCAGTAAAAATAGAAATCCAAAAGACTGCAAAGGCAGTCATGGATATAAGACATTTTTGAAAAAAACACAATACAAAGCAAAGATAAGAGGAGGATTTTATTATGTTAGTTAAGATTACATTGTTTGCAGCACTTTTATTAAGCATCGTCGTTCCATTTGCATATTTCTTAAGCGGAACAAAGAATAAGGCACGTTATAAGCTCACAATTGGCACAAATGCAGCAGCATTCTTCGGTATCATGTTAGTAGCATGCGGCTTCATGTTCAGTGGAAACGCACAGGCAGCAGAGACAGCACAGGCAGCAGGCGGCCTTTCTACTGGTATGGGTTATCTGGCAGCCGCTCTTGTAACTGGTCTTTCCTGTATCGGTGGTGGTATCGCCGTAGCAAGTGCAGCAAGCGCAGCATTAGGTGCAATTAGTGAAGATTCTTCTATTCTTGGTAAGTCCCTGATCTTCGTAGGTCTGGCAGAAGGTGTCTGCCTGTATGGTTTGATCATTTCCTTCATGATTCTTGGTCAGCTGTAAAGAAGTAGAAACAACGTCAGGAAAGGCATATTCAATATGAAAATATATTTGGTCAGTGACAATGTAGATACCCTTGTGGGCATGCGTCTGGCCGGAATTGAAGGCTGCGTCGTTCACGAACAGGGTGAATTAAAGAAAGCAATAGACCATGCGCTGGAAGATAAGGAGATCGGAATCCTGCTGCTGACGGAAAAGTTCGGAAGAGAGTATCCAGAATTGATCAATAAAGTGAAGCTGGATCATAAGCTGCCTCTGATCATTGAGGTTCCTGATCGTCATGGAACAGGCCGCAAGCCAGATTTCATTACTTCCTACGTAAACGAAGCAATAGGATTAAAGTTATAATCCATAGTATGATGTAATGTGAAAAAGAATGGAAGGTGATTTAATTGACACTGGAAGAAAAATTAAACCATTTTATGGAAATATCTGTTCAGGATGCCACAATGGAAATGGATGCCTCGCTTAAGGAATATCAGGCTGCGCTTGATGCGCAGTTTGAGGAGCGAAAAGCTATGATTCTTTCTCAGGAAGAGAAAGATCTTGCGGTTGAAGTGGAAGCTGTAAAGAGACAGGGAAATCAGAAACTGGCACATGAGCATCTGGTTAATAAACGTGCGTTAAGCCAGAAGGAAACCGAATTTAAAGATAAGCTGTTTCAAGAGGTTGCTGCTCTTGTAGAAGCTTATAAAAAGACACCTGAGTATGTTCAGGTGATCAAAAAGCAGATCATAGATGCAAAATCATTTGCAAAAAATGATGACATTATTATTTATCTGGATCCAGCTGATGCATCTAAAAAGCATGACCTTGAAGAGGAAACAAAGTGCACCTTGACGATGAGCGAGTATTCCTTTGGCGGCGGCATGAGAGCTGTCATTCCAGCAAGAAGCATACTCATAGACAATTCAATGGATTCAAGAATTGCTGAGGTTAGAAATGAGTTCCAGTTTGACGGAGGTGAATACGATGGCCGCTGATGTAAAAGGAATCATCTACGGTATTAACGGACCAGTTATCTATATTAAAGGAAAGACTGCTTTTCGTATGGGTGAAATGGTTTATGTTGGACCGCAGAAACTGGTAGGAGAGGTCATTCGTCTTGACAGTTCAAGAACGACCATTCAGGTTTACGAGGAGACAACAGGATTAAAGCCAGGCGATGAGGTATATTCAACAGGTGCAGCAATTTCTGTAACACTGGCACCTGGTATCCTTCATAACATCTTTGATGGTATAGAGAGACCGCTGAGCGAGATCGCAAAGGCCGGTGGTATGTATATCACAAGAGGTTTAAGTGTAGACGCACTTGACCGCAACAAAAAGTGGCAGGCACATATTACAGTAAAGCCAGGACAGCATGTATTTGGCGGAACAGTAATCGCTGAGGTTCAAGAAACACCAATGATTGTACACAAGTGTATGCTTCCGCCTGACACTGAGGGTACAGTAGAGAGCGTTGCAAATGATGGTGAATACACCATTGATGAGACTATTGTAACGATCATTCAGAATGATGGAACAAAGAAAGAACTGTCTATGACTCAGAAGTGGCCAATTCGTGTGCCAAGACCAACTAATAAGCGCTATGCAGCATCAGAGCCGCTTATTACAGGACAGCGTATTCTTGATACATTGTTCCCAATCGCAAAGGGTGGTACCGCAGCTATTCCTGGTGGATTTGGAACAGGAAAGACGATGACTCAGCATCAGGTTGCAAAGTGGTCTGATGCCGATATTATTGTTTATATTGGATGTGGTGAGCGTGGAAACGAGATGACTCAGGTTCTGGAGGAGTTTTCAGAGCTTATTGACCCAAAGAGCGGCAATCCACTTATGGATCGAACTGTTTTGATTGCAAATACATCCAACATGCCGGTTGCAGCGCGTGAGGCAAGTATCTACACTGGACTGACACTGGCTGAGTATTACAGAGATATGGGTTACCATGTAGCCATCATGGCAGACTCTACATCACGTTGGGCAGAGGCTCTTAGAGAGTTGTCAGGACGTTTGGAGGAGATGCCGGCCGAGGAAGGTTTCCCAGCTTACTTAGCATCAAAGCTATCTGCATTCTATGAGCGTGCCGGCATGATGCACAATTTAAATGGAAGTGTCGGAAGTGTTACTATTATCGGCGCTGTTTCCCCGCAGGGAAGCGATTTCTCAGAGCCTGTTACACAGAACACAAAGCGTTTTGTGCGCTGCTTCTGGGGACTGGACAAATCTCTTGCTTATGCAAGACATTTCCCGGCTATCCATTGGCTGACCTCATACAGTGAGTATGTACAGGATCTGGCACCATGGTATAATGCAAAGGCTGGAAAGGATTTCATTGCAAACAGAAATCGCCTGATGGCAATCTTAAATCAGGAAAGTGCATTGATGGAAATCGTAAAGCTGATCGGTTCTGATGTACTTCCTGATGATCAGAAGCTGACGCTGGAGATCGCAAGAGTTGTTCGTCTGGGATATCTGCAGCAGAATGCATTCCACAAGGATGATACATGCGTGCCGATTGAAAAGCAGGCAGCGCAGATGCGTGTCATTCTCTACTTATACGACCGTGCTAGATCACTAGTAACGATGGGTCATCCGATGAGCGTCTTAAAGCAGAGCAACATCTTTGACCGTGTCATCAATATCAAGTATGATGTGCCGAATGATCGTCTTGATATGTTTGATCAGTATATGAAAGATATTGATACATTCTACGATGAAGTCATCGAGAAAAATGCGTAAGGAGGAGCCGTTATGGCTATTGAATATTTAGGTTTAAGTCAGATCAACGGTTCTCTGATTGCCATTGAGGGCATGAAGGATGCCGCATATGATGAAGTTGTTGAAATTGTAGTAGATGGAAAGCAAAAAAAGCTTGGCCGTATCGTTGCCTGCTATGAGGATAAGGCGATGATTCAGGTATTTGAGGGTTCTGAGAACATGTCTTTGACTAACACTCATACCCGCCTGACCGGTCATCCAATGGAGTTAGCGCTTTCACCAGATATTTTGGGACGTACTTTTGATGGTATCGGCCGTCCAATTGATGGACTGGGTCCTGTCAACGCCGAAATTAAGCGTGATGTAAACGGACTGCCGTTAAACCCAGTAACGAGAGAGTATCCGCGTAACTATATTCGTACAGGTATCTCTGCAATCGATGGACTGACCACGCTGATTCGTGGACAGAAGCTGCCGATCTTCTCTGGAAATGGTATGCCGCATGATAAGCTGGCAGCACAGATTGTAAAGCAGGCATCACTTGGTGATAATTCTGATGAAAAGTTTGCTATCGTATTTGCTGCTATGGGTGTTAAGTATGATGTTGCTGAGTTCTTCCGCAAAACATTTGAGGAGAGCGGCGTAAGTGAACATGTTACTATGTTTGTAAACTTAGCAAATGATCCTGTTGTAGAGCGTCTGATCACACCTCGTATGGCGCTGACAGCAGCAGAGTATCTGGCTTTTGAGCAGCATATGCATATCCTTGTTATTTTAACAGATATGACTTCCTTTGCAGAGGCTCTTCGTGAGGTTTCCTCTTCAAAGGGCGAGATTCCTTCTCGTAAAGGTTATCCGGGTTATCTGTATTCTGAGCTTGCTACTATCTATGAGCGTGCTGGTATTGTGCGCGGAATCAATGGTTCAGTTACACAGATTCCGATTCTGACTATGCCAAACGATGATATTACCCACCCAATCCCAGACTTGACAGGTTATATCACAGAGGGTCAGATTGTTCTTGACAGAAGCCTTTTTGGAAACAATATTTACCCGCCGATCAGCGTATTGCCGTCTCTGTCACGTTTGATGAAGGATGGTATCGGTGAGGGCTATACAAGAGCAGATCACCAGTCTGTTGCAAACCAGCTGTTCTCCTGTTATGCAAAGGTAGGAGATGCCAGAAATTTAGCAAGTGTTATCGGTGAGGATGAGCTTTCTGATCTTGACAAGAAGTATCTGGAATTTGGTAAGGCATTTGAGGGTCATTTTGTAGGACAGGGTGATCAGGAAAACAGAAGCATCATTGATACGCTTGAAATTGGCTGGGATCTGCTTCGTATGCTGCCGAGAGAAGAACTCGACCGTATTGACACTAAGATTCTTGATGTTTATTACGATAAGAAGGATGCAGATACAGACAGTGACAAGAAGCAGGCATAAGCTGTAGAGAGGAAGGCGCTATGAATATTAATATGTTCCCTACAAAGGGAAATCTGATCGCAGCCAAGAACTCGTTAGCGCTTGCCAGACAGGGTTATGACCTGATGGACAAAAAGAGAAACATCCTGGTGCGAGAAATGATGGATCTTGTGGATCAGGCGTCCACCATTCAGACTGAAATTGATACGACTTTCCGTGCAGCATATGAAGCGCTGCAGCAGGCCAATATCGAGATGGGTATTCATATGGTGCAGGACATCGCGAAGACAGTTCCAGTGGAAAACACTGTAAAGATCAAGACGCGAAGCATCATGGGTACTGAAATTCCGCTTGTGGAGTATGATAAAGAGGCTAGCGAAGGAACGCCGAATTATGCGTTCTACAGCACCAGAGTCAGCCTGGATGAGGCGCAAAAGGCATTCAATCGTGTTAAAGAGCTAACCATTAAGCTTTCCACGATAGAGACGTCAGCGATCCGTCTGGCAACAAACATTAAAAAGACGCAGAAGCGTGCAAATGCGTTAAAGAATATCACGATTCCGACCTACGAAGCAATTGTAAAGAACATTACAAATGCGCTTGAAGAGAAGGAGCGTGAGGAGTTCACGAGACTAAAGGTAATTAAAGAGAGAATATCTTAAATTAAAACCCCGGCAGTGTTTGGCTGCCGGGGTTTTTTTTGACAGGCGGTGGCTCTTTTACTGTCCCGGGTGGCTTTCAGGTGATTGACAAAATAAATTCTATATGCTACTATAACACAGTGCTAATACATTAGCATAGTAAAGTAGCTGCAGCATTCTGCGGCCAAGAAAAGGAGATTATTATTATGAGAAAAATCGTGGCAGCAGCACTTGCTGTAGGAATGGCAGCAATGACAGTAACAGGATGTTCTAGTTCAAAGAGTGAGTCAAAGGAGACGACAAAGGCAACTGCTGAGGTATCAAAGGAAACTCAAAAAGAAACAGAAAAAGCAACAGAAAAAGCAACAGAAAAAGAGACAGAGAAGGATACTGAGGCTGTATCTACAGAAGAAAAGACTAAGGAAGCATCTTCTAAGGCAGATGAAGCAGATACAGAAAAGGCAAAATCAGATGAGGCAGAGAGTGAATCCACCTCTGATCAGAAGACCTTTACAGTAGGATTTGATGCAGAGTTTCCACCGTATGGATATCGCGATGAGAGCGGAGAGTATGTTGGTTTTGATCTTGATTTAGCGGAAGAGGTTTGTGACAGACAGGGCTGGGAGTTAGTAAAGCAGCCAATTGACTGGGATTCTAAGGATATGGAGCTGTCCACTGGTGCAATTGATTGTATCTGGAATGGATTCACTATGAATAGCCGTGAGGATGATTATACATGGTCTGATCCATATATTGATAACAGTCAGGTATTTGTTGTTGCAGCAGATTCAGGAATTGAAAATAAATCAGATTTAGCAGGAAAGGTAGTGGCTGTTCAGAAGGATTCTTCCGCACTGGCAGCACTTAATGACGAAGAAAATAAGGACAATATTGCGCTGAGAGATTCATTCTCACAGCTTATTGAGTATGCTGATTATAATACAGCATTTATGGATCTTGAGCAGGGAGCAGTTGAGGCTGTTGCTATTGATATCGGTGTTGCACAGTATCAGATTGATAAAAGAGAAGAGGGCGCTTATGTAATGCTTTCAGGTGATGACAATAAGTTAGCATCTGAGCAGTATGCAGTTGGCTTCAAAAAAGGAAATGAAGAGCTTCGCGATACAGTTCAGGATACACTTGATGAGATGGTAAAGGATGGAACCTTTGCAGAGATTGCAGAAAAGTGGGGACTTACAGACAGTGTTTGCCTCGGAAAATAATACATAAGCTGGAAAGGCAACGACTATGGATATAATGGCAATGACAGCACAGCTTGCGGAAGGCTTTCTTGTGACTGTCCAAATATTTGTGCTTACGCTTTTATTTTCTCTGCCGCTTGGCATGTTGGTGGCATTTGGGCGCATGTCCAGATGCAAAATAATAAAGCTGATTGCAAAGCTTTACATCTCTGTTATGAGAGGAACACCGTTGATGCTGCAGATTATCGTAGTATATTTTGCACCATATTATATGTTTCGTATGAAGATGGGACCTAGCTACCGTTTTCCGGCAGTTATAATCGCGTTTGTTATCAATTATGCAGCATATTTTGCAGAAATTTATCGTTCTGGTATAGAATCCATGCCAAATGGACAGTACGAGGCAGCACAGGTGCTTGGTTACAACAAAGCGCAGACTTTCATTCGCATTATTCTGCCGCAGGTAATTAAACTAGTGCTTCCATCCATCACAAATGAGACTATTACACTTGTTAAGGATACATCGCTTGCATTTACGATTTCAATTGCAGAGATGTTCACTGTCGCCAAGCAAATTGGTGCAGCACAGACAAGCGTAATGCCGCTTTTGGCAGCAGGTATTTTCTATTATGTATTTAACCTGATTGTGGCAACAGTGATGGAGTATATCGAAAAACGGCTTTCGTATTATAGGTAGGTAAAAATATGGCAGTTCAAAATAATAAAGCGGAAGGCACAGTCCTTCTGGAGATGAAGCATGTAAAAAAGAGCTTTGACAAAAGTGGTGTTTTAAAAGATATTTCTCTGAAAGTGAGAGAAGGTCAGGTGGTTTCCATTATAGGACCGTCCGGTTCTGGAAAGTCTACATTGCTTCGCTGTGCAACGCTTCTTGAAAAGATGGATGCAGGAGAGCTGATTTATCTTGGCGAAAAGGCAGCGTGGGAGCAGGATGATAAAAAAGGGCAAAAGCGCTGCGTCTATGCGCCAAAGGATAAGCTTAAGCAGATTCGATCTTATTTCGGTCTTGTTTTCCAAAGCTTTAATCTTTTTCCGCATTACTCTGTTATGAAAAACATCATCGATGCGCCTGTATGTGTGAATCATGTGAGTAAAAATGAAGCAAAAGAGCGGGCCAAAAAGCTTCTTGCGCAGCTAGGGCTTTCTGATAAAGAAAATGCCTATCCATGCCAGCTTTCCGGCGGTCAGCAGCAGCGAGTTTCAATAGCACGAGCACTTGCATTGCAGCCAAAGATTCTTTTCTTTGATGAACCAACTTCTGCGCTAGACCCAGAGCTGACAGCAGAGGTGTTAAAGGTCATCCGCCAGTTAGCTCAAAATCATATGACAATGATTATTGTCACACATGAGATGCAGTTTGCAAAAGAAGTTTCCGATCACATCGTCTTTATGGAACAGGGAGTGATCGTGGAAGAAGGAACGCCAGATGAACTGTTTTCATCTGAAAATGCCCGCGTAAGAGAGTTTATCGGGAAGGTTAGTGCTTAATTTTACAGCAAAGCCCGAAGGCGAATGGATTTCGTAATCTTTTCATTGACAAGCTCACGTTTATGGAGTACAATAGTTTATCGTATAAGATGGACTAATTTTGTGATCATGGCGTGGGGCTGCGGCTTGAAATGGCGGTGAAACGACTGTGAGAACGAGAAATATACAGGAAGAGATGAGGACGCCATGGAGCCAAAAGACAATATAATCTGGCCAAGTTTTAAAAGACAATTTAATACAGCAGTGTCCGGCGATAATACCGTGCGCAAGGCAGTTCCTTATCTGGATCGCTACCAGCAGGAACAGCTTGAGCGTCAGCAGGAGCGTCAGAAACGCTGGGAAAAACAGATTCACAAACGTGCAGTACAGAAGGAATTTGAAGAGCGCAGAAGAAGAGCAAATGCACTGACCTTTGCTGAGGCATCAGTAGTCGGTGTTTTGTGTGCTGTGCTTTTATTTGCATGTATTTTTTACGTAGGTCAGCAGGCAAAGTTAAACCAAAGCAATACAAAGCTTGCGTCATTGCAAAAAACATATGCTTCCCTTGTTGAGGACAATAACGCTAAAAGCAGTGAAATTGAAGGGTCAGTTGATTATGAGCGTATTTACGATTACGCAGTCAACGAGCTAGGCATGATGTATCCAGAAAAAGGACAGACTGTTACATATAAGAGAAATCCAGGCAGTTATGTAAAGCAGGGCGAAGAGATTCCGAGCAATTAAGAATGAATACTGCTTTGATTGGCATATTTAAGAAAAACCTCCATAAATATGAGATAGATATCATATTTATGGAGGCTTTTTATGTCTGCTGCTAATTTAAGAATGAACAACAAAAGAAATCAATATCGAAATCAGTATCACTTGATTTGCCGAGTCATTAGTATCTGCCTGTGTGCTCTTTTTTGCCTGTCTTTTGGCTGTACATCAAAAAAGGAAGAACGTCTGCAGGAGATTGATTTTACAGTAGTGGATGATGATGAGATTCCAGAAGAATTAAAGACAATCATTGATCAGAAAAAAACAGGAGAGTTCAAACTGACCTATGCTGATCAGGATGAACTCTACATAGTGGTTGGTTATGGAAAACAGCTGACCGGCGGCTACAGCATTCAGTTTCCAGACGTATATCTGACAAAAGAGAATATTGTTGTAACAAGTGTATTGCTTGGTCCGGAAGGAGAAGAACCTGCGAATATCAGTTATCCATACGCGGTCATTAAAATCGAATATAGGCCAGAGCCAGTACTGTTCCAGTAAATTATAAAAACGGTGCTTATGACTTATGCCGCTTAAAAAATTTACTGAAGCATTACTTTTATGTTTCATAGTCTTTCATCAAATCCGTCAGGTAATTTTTGATCTCAATGAATTTAGGAATATAAATAAAGAAGTAACCGACACTCATTCCTGACAGGAAAATACAGAGCCAATAGGTCCAGTGGGAAATCTGAGTCAAAAGAATACATAAAAGACCTACGACCCACACGATGATCATACCCTGTTTTAAAGAAAGGTATGGACGGCGGTTTGTCACTTTCTTTTTTAAATACATCATGTAGACTGCACCAAGCGCTATGCCGGCAGCCGCAAGTAAAATGGTGATCCATGGGGAAAGCAGTTCTGGACGCTTAATCATCTTTACAAGTAATAGGATGATATAGAAGCCTGTGCCAAAGCCGTAGATAAGCCACGGAAAAATGTTGTTGCGAAAAGGAGAATCCTTTTTCATGCTGAATTTCATATCATTGCCTTTCTGCGAATATTATTTTTAATTAAAATGATACCGTGCCTATGTATAAAAGTCAATAAGTGCTGCAAACAGGAAATCATTAAATTTTTGTAACTATCCAGTTGAAATCTATCGGCGAAGATGCTATACTTACAGAAGATTGTGAAAAAATAATCACACAAGCAATTAAAGGAGGTACTTCAATGTTAGTAACAGCTGAAGAGATGCTTAAGAAAGCAAAGGCCGGCAAGTATGCAGTAGGCCAGTTCAATATCAATAACCTGGAGTGGACCAAGGCAATCCTTGCAACCGCACAGGAACTGCAGAGCCCGGTTATCCTTGGTGTTTCCGAGGGTGCTGGTAAGTATATGACCGGTTTTGGTACAGTAGCAGCTATGGTAAAGGCTATGATTGAGGAAATGAACATCACTGTTCCGGTTGCTCTGCATCTGGATCATGGAACCTATGAAGGATGCTATAAGTGCATCAAGGCTGGTTTCTCCTCCATCATGTTTGATGGTTCTCATCTGCCGATCGAAGAGAATATCGAGAAGACCAAGGAGCTTGTTGCTGTATGCAAGGGCATGGGAATGTCTCTTGAGGCAGAAGTTGGTTCTATCGGCGGCGAGGAAGATGGCGTTGTAGGTATGGGCGAGTGTGCAGATCCAGAAGAGTGCAAGAAAATTGCTGATCTTGGTGTAACCATGCTGGCAGCAGGTATCGGAAACATTCACGGTGTATATCCGGCTAACTGGAAGGGATTAAGCTTTGAGACACTGGCAGCAGTAAGCGAGAAGGTTGGCGATATGCCGCTTGTTCTTCACGGTGGTACAGGTATCCCGGCTGACATGATTAAGAAGGCAATCTCTCTGGGCGTTTCCAAGATCAATGTAAACACAGAGTGCCAGTTGTCCTTCGCAGCAGCTACTCGTGAGTATATCGAGGCTGGCAAGGATCAGAAGGGTAAGGGCTTTGACCCAAGAAAGCTGTTAGCACCAGGTGCTGAGGCAATCAAGGCTACCGTTAAGGAAAAGATGGAGCTGTTCGGTTCTGTAGGTAAGGCTTGAAACAAATAAGACAATTATCGTTCAGGTTTAGCGTGAAAAAGAGGAACATTTCACAAAAGTGAAACGATTCTGGAAAAACACTTGCTTTTCTGAATGAAAAGTTGTATTTTATTGTCATCAGTGATTGAAACAGACAATCACGACCTGACTGGAACAAGGGCGTTCTTATCTTAGTTGATAAGGGCGCTCTTTCTTTTACTTTATCATAGTAAAGTGGTCGATAATATATCAGTTCAGTCAGGTGGCTCTGCAGAATAGCTTAACAGAAGAAAAGGCAGCAGACAGAGCGTTATATCAGTATAGAATGAGAGGGTTGAAAACATGAGCGGCAGAATTACAGAGTTATTTAACAACAATGTTTTTACAGATGCTGAGATGAAGGCTCGTCTTCCGAAGAAGGTTTATAATGAAGTGAAGGCGTGCAAGCTGGATAAGGGATCTGCAGACATCGTTGCACAGGCAGTAAGAGACTGGGCAATTGAGAAAGGTGCAACACATTTTACACATGTATTTGAACCACTGACAATGCTTACTGCAGAGAAGCATGACTCCTTCGTTTCGCTTCCAGATGAAGATGGTAAGGTCATGATGGATTTTACCGGAAAAGAATTGTGTGAGTCCGAGCCAGATGGTTCATCCTTCCCGTCAGGTGGTATTCGTGATACCTCTCGCGCAAGATCTTACACTTCATGGGATATGACTTCACCGATTTACGTAAAGGAGGATGCAATTGGAACCATTCTTTGTATCCCGGCAGCATTCTGCTCATACACAGGTGAAGCACTTGATGCAAAGACACCGCTTCTTCGTTCTATGGACGCAGTAAGTGAGCAGGGTGTCAGACTTCTTCGTCTGTTAGGAAACACTACATCTACAAAGGTGACTGCAGGTGTTGGACCTGAGCAGGAGTATTTCATTGTAGACAGAGATAAATATTTACAGAGAGATGACCTTGTATTTACAGGTCGTACACTGTTTGGCGCACCGGCTCCAAAGGGACAGGAGCTCGATGATCAGTATTTTGGTGTAATTCCGGAGCGTGTTGGTTCCTTTATGAAGGAGCTAAACGAAGAGCTGTGGAGATTTGGTATCACTGCAAAGACACAGCATAACGAGGTTGCGCCAGGACAGCATGAGGTTGCTCCGATTTTCTCTGTGACAAACGTTGCAGCAGACAGCAACCTGCTTTTAATGGATACCTTAAAGAAGGTTGCAACACGTCACGGTCTTGTATGTTTGCTTCATGAGAAGCCATTTGCAGGCGTAAATGGTTCTGGTAAGCACAACAACTGGTCTCTTTCCACAGATGATGGTATTAATCTGTTTAAGCCAAGCAAGAAGCCAGAGACTGATACTCGCTTCCAGTTAGTTGTTGGCTGCGTTATGAAGGCAGTGAAAAAGCATGCACTTCTTCTTCGTACCGCTGCTTCTAACCCAGGAAATGATCATCGTTTGGGTGCAAATGAGGCACCGCCAGCAATTATTTCTATCTTCTTAGGTGATCAGATTGGTGGTGTAGTTGATCAGATCATCGAAAAGGGATATGCAGATTCATCTATTCCAGCTGGAATGCTTGATCTTGGTGTAAAGGAGTGCCCGGCTGTTGATAAGGATCCGACCGACCGTAACCGTACATCACCATTTGCATTTACCGGAAACCGTTTTGAGTTTAGAATGGTTGCTTCATCCTGCAACGTTGCAGAGCCAAACATTGTATTAAATGCAATGATGGCAGAAGCATTCTCTGATGCAGCAGATGCAATTGAGGCAAAGCTTAGAGAAGGTAAGCACACAGATGTTGCTGTTCGCGAAGTGACTGCAGAGTTTATCCGTGAGAACAAGGATATCTACTTTAACGGAAACGGATATACTGATGAGTGGGTTGCAGAGGCCGAAAGACGTGGTCTTCCAAATGTAAAGACATGGGTTGACTCCATCAAGTCTGTTACAGAGCCAACGACAGTAGAGATGTATGAGAAGTTCCACATCTTAACAAAGAGAGAGCTTGAGGCTCGTGCAGAAGTCTTCTATGAGACATACAGCAAGACTTTAAATATTGAAGCAGGTACAATGATTGATATGGTAACAAAGAAGATCATTCCGGCTGTTATCAAGTATGAGAACAATCTGGCTGCATCTGTAAATACTATTAAGTCTGCATACGCAGCAGCAAACATCTCCACTCAGGAGGGTATGCTTCATGAGATTGCCGAGCTTCTTGGTGAAACATATAAGGCATTAAAGAAGTTAAGTGATGTTCACGCAAAGGCTGTTGCTATGGAAGGAAAAGAGCAGGCATTCTATTATAAGGATGTTGTAAAGGAAGCAATGGATGAGCTACGTGCACCAGTTGATAAGCTTGAGGTATTAGTAGAGCGCAAGGTATGGCCGATGCCAACATATGGCGATCTTCTGTTTGAAATCTAAAAACAAAAGTGATTGTGAATGTGCTTCTGAATACTTAATAAAATATAAAAGAATGCATAGCTGTCCGAAAATTCTTCGGACAGCTATCTTTTTTACTTGACAATCAATAGTAGATAAAGGTAGAATAAGTATATATGTGTACAGAAAGGCGTGGTTATTTCTATGGGGATAACGAATATTTTATTATTGGTATTAGGATATGTTCTACTGTTATTTAGTACAAAGCTAGTCAATGGAGGCGGAATTTCTATTATGAGAAAAGGACCGACATCCGATGCGCAGGAGCGAATTTTTTCCTGGTTTGCACTTAGCTTGATGCCATTTTTAAGCGTAGCAATTTCAGGTGGTGTATTAGGTCTTGGGAACATGGTATTTACAGCAGCGCTGACAGCTGGTGTACTGCAGCTTCTTTTGATCTATGGAATGCTTGGAATCACTGGAACGTACCGTCTCGCAGGCAATGCACTTCGCGATCTTGTGCTTCTTCTTGTTTGCGTTGTGCTTCTGATTGTTTGTACTAACTACACTTGGAGTAAAGGTCATCCAGCAAGCACGATCTCTAGGGGAATGGGTCTTTTTCTTTGTGTTCTTGCAGTAGCGTTTACTGTGTGGATGCTTCCTTATTTTATGGGAAAAAACCGTAAGCTTCAGCGCCGTCCTGATACGGATTTTGTTCCGGCAATTGTGTTTACACTTGTGGGACTTGCACTGGCAGGTCTTGGCGGTGTTCTTCTTATGAATAATACGGCAGCGCTTACCCATGCGCTGAACATAGAGCAGGGTGTGCTTGGTGTTGCTGTGATCGGCGTAGGCCTTGTACTTCCAGAGTATGTGCGTGTAGCAAGAAAGTACTGGATGAACACACAAAAACCAGTATCAATGCATTTGACACTTGCTACTGGAAATCTTGGATTATTGCTTATGATAGGTCTTAGTGCAGTAATTTCACCTATTATTGTTACATTTGCAGGTGCGTACCTGCTGCTTGCATGTGTGGTGGCGATTATCGTATTTGGTATTTTGTTCTACGTAGGCGGTGAAGTTGGAAAAATTAAGGCGATTTTGTTTTTAGCTGGTTTTGCTCTTGTTTTTGTGCTTCTTATGAAGTTTAGCCTGCATTAAGCAACAAATTAGGAGAAAGAGAGGGAGAAGTTATGCTGTTTTCGGATATTACGGATTGTGAAATGCTAGTTTATCGATGTATTCAGGAAGCTGATAATGAAATTGGTCTGGTTGGCATCATGGATGAACTTGAAAAGAAATACCAGAAGGACTGGAAACGTTCAACGGTATGTACATTTATTGCACATTTGATTGAAAAAGGTTATGTAAATGGAAGAAGAGAAGGACGTGTGTTCTACTATTCTTCAGCAATCAATGATAAGAAGTTTTTGGAAGCACAGGTAAAGCAATTCATGAATTTCTGGTTTGACGGATCTCTCGAAGAACTGGTGCAGTATGCATGCTTGGCTAAAGGAATTTCAAAGAAGAATGCAGCTGAGGTTGTAGCTGCGATAAAGGAGCTTGAAAAGAAGTAAGAAGATGCTGCAGAGTTCCCTGCGGCATCTTTCTCATTTATTGAGGTGAAAGGATCTGAAGAATTATGGAAAACCAGAATACACCATTGTGGGATGCCTCGCTTGACATCAATGAACGGTTAGACTGGCTGCTTGAGGCACTGAATCTGGATGAAAAATGCAGGATGTTATCGACGCTTACACCAGAAGTGGCGCGTCTTGGAATCCGAAGTACTTATCTGGGTGAAGAAGCTGCTCATGGTGTGGAAGCAAAGCATGATCGAAGCGTAAACTGGGGAGCACCGAAGCCTACAACGACATTTCCACAGCCGTTTGGTATGAGTCAGACTTGGGATACTAAGCTTATGGAAAAAATGGGGGCAGCCGTTGGAGATGAGGCACGAATCCTCTATTATCGAGAGGGTGAACATGGCGGTCTATGTCGTTGGGCACCGATGGCGGAGCCAGAGCGTGATCCACGTTTTGGAAGGACAGAAGAAGGATTTGGCGAAGATCCACATTTGGGTGGTCAAATGGCATCTGCTTATATAAAGGGGATGCGTGGTGATAATCCTAACTATATAAAAACAGCAGCTACGCTTAAATATTTTACCGGTTATAATTCAGAAGATCGGCCACTTCGTGTATCAATTGATCCGCGCAGCTTTTATGAATATTATTTGGAGCCGTATCGCAGGTGCATCATAGAAGGCGGTGCGGAAGGCGTTATGACAGCAAGTAATGCAATCAATGGCACACCAGCACTTTTTGGCGATCATTTACAGGAGGTACTTCGTAAAGAGTGGCGTTTTAGCGGTCATATCGTTGGAAATGAATGTTCGCTAGAAGAACTGTGTCAGGATGAGCGTTTTTCTGACAGGGAAAATACAGTAGCTCTTGCAATAAAGGCAGGCGTGGATTGTTTTGCTGATGAGCCTGAGTTTGTGGAAGCAGCGGTGCGCGGTGCTTACGACAGAAATCTTCTTTCAATGCAGGACATTAATCAGGCGGTGCGCCGCAGCTTTGCGACAAGGATTCGTCTTGGTATGTTTAATAAAAAAGAAGATGATCCATTTGCAAATCCAGATGAATCACTTTTAGGCGGCAGTGATCATGCTGCTTTGTCACGTCAGGCTGGACGAGAGGCAATTGTACTTTTGAAAAATGAAGAACAGATATTGCCTATTTCTCCAAAAGAAAAAGAAAAAATTGCAGTGATAGGACCATTGGCAAATGAATGGTTTAAGGATTGGAATGGAGGTATACCGCCATATCGTATTTCACCGTATGAAGGAATAAGAGATGCATTTGGTGAAGATTGTGTGACTTACACAGATGGAAAAAAGCGTCTTTGTCTTCGTTGTGGAGAGAGGTTTGTCTGTCTGACGCAAGAAGGACGACTGGCGCTTGGTTCGCGCTCAGAGGCTGAGGAATTTGTTATAACTGACTGGGGACAGGGAAAAATGAATCTGCAGGCGGCATCGACAGGATGCTATCTGACAAGTGTAGATGAGGACGGAAAGTTATTTGCAAACCGCAGTGAGGCATTTGGGCGTCATGTAAAAGAATGCTTTTGTGTGGAGATGCTGTCAGATGGACGTTTTCGCCTGACAACATGGCGTGGACGTGATGTGTATTGGGACAGCGAGGGTATGCTTCGTGCAGCAACAGATGAGCAGGTTGGCATTGGCTGGCCAGGCGAAAATCGTGCATTATTTGGAATTGAGCAGACTTGGGATGGTACGGCTCGTGCAGTGACTTTAGCATCAGAGGCTGATAAAGTAGTTATTGTACTTGGAACAAATCCAGTGATCAATGGTCAGATAGGACAGGACAGGGAGAAGTATGGACTTCCAAGTGCTCAGATAGCATTGTTTGAAGCTGTGAAAAAGGTGAATGAGCAGGTGATCGTCGTTGTTGTAAGCAACTATCCGCATGATCTGATGCCGTTACAGGAAGCAAAAGCCATTCTCTTTACGCCGTCTGGCTGTCAGGAACTGGGAAGAGCTATTGCAGATGTTATGTCTGGCTCATATAATCCGTCAGGAAGACTGAATATGACATGGTATTCATCATTTGAAGATCTTCCGGCAAAAAATGAATGTGATATTATTCGCACGCGCCAGACTTATCAATATTATAGAGGCAAAAAACAATATCCGTTTGGATATGGATTGTCCTATACCTCGTTTGTATATGATATTTTCGCAGTGGAGCAGGAAAAGGAGCAGCTTAAGGCTGTGCTTCGTGTGCGAAATACTGGAAATTGTGATGGTGCAAAGGTTATCCAAATTTATGCGGCAAAGGAGGAAGCGTCACTTACACGACCAGATAAAAAGCTTGTCGGTTTTGCATTTGTTATGCTCCATGCAAATGAATCTAAGGAAGTGACAATTAAAATTCCATTTAGAGAGCTGATGATTTATGATGTGATTACAGAAAGCATGATGCTTTCCGATGGCGGATATCGAATCTGGATAGGAGAGGATGCAGATACACAGGCACAGATAATAGAAAGTGATGGCACTAAGCGTCCAGCGCAGGCTATTGTCTGCCTTGAGGGTGATATTCGTATTCGTCGTGATTTTGCCAATATTACAGGAGCCTGGCTTTATGATGAGTGCAGAAATGTGAGAATCTCAAAACGGGAGGGTGTTCAAGTTGTCTGCATCAGCAATAAGGCGCAGGAAGCGATGATGGAGTACACAATGGGTGATAATGACAGCCTTGGCAGCGAGCTTCATTTGAAGCTTTATGCGATAGAAGGCAGTAAGTTAAAAATTACCATAAATGATAAAGATTCACAGATGTTTGCGCTAAACACGCAGGGCATGATTCAGGAGGTTTGCATAAACCTTTCTGAGGAAATGGCAGTCTGGGGATATGTGGATGAAATCATTACATTGAAACTTTCTATGAAGGGTGTTATGGGCATTAGTTATTTCTGGTTTGAATAATTACGAATTAAATAATAAGGGAGAATAGATCATGGAAGAAAAGAATACAACTATGGGAACAACTGAAACAATGGAGGATTACAAGGAAGCACTTGAGGCATCCTATCGCAGAATCCGTCCAGGTGATATCGTGACAGGAACAGTTATCGATGTAAATGATCAGGATGTGACAATTGATTTTAATTACTATGCACCAGGCAGAATCCCAGTGACTGAGTTAAGCGATGATCCAACATATCATGTACTGGAAAATGTCGCAGTTGGTGATACACTTACTGCAACAGTTGTAAAGACAGATGATGGTGCCGGAAATATGCTTCTTTCATGTAAGGATGCAGCTGAGGAGTTGGCATGGGATAAACTGCAGGAAGCACAGAAAACAAAGAAGGTTTACCATGTAAAGGTGGCAGGTGCTGTAAATGGCGGATGTGTAGCTTATGTAGAAGGCGTGCGCGGATTCATCCCGGCATCGAAGCTTGCACTAGAATATGTAGAGGAGCCGGCAGATTACTTAAATAAGGAGCTTGATGTTCAGGTAATATCAGTGGATGAGGGAGCAAAGAGAGTAGTTCTGTCTGCAAAGGAGCTTCTTTTGGCGAAAGTTATGGAAGAAAAGAACAAGAAGATCAACAAGTATACAGTTGGCACTGTTATGGAAGGAACAGTTGAACAGTTAAAGGATTACGGTGCATTTGTAAATATTGGTGATGGAATTACAGGACTGGTTCATATTTCGCAGATTAGCGACAGAAGATTAAAGCATCCAAGTCAGGTATTAAAGGAAGGCGATAAGGTTAAGGTAAAGATTATAAAGATCGAGAACAATAAGATTTCCTTAAGTATCCGTGAGGCAGCTGAGCTTACAAGCCGTGAGGTAGAGGAGGAAGGACCAGCTGAGTACGAGGATAACGGTGCAGCAGCAACTGGTCTTGGCGCACTGCTTAAGGGATTTAAGTTAAATTAAGGTCTGATTTAAGAAAGGTGTGATTTTATGGCAGACGAGATGGAACTTTTAAAAGAATGGATAAAGACAAGCAAAAACATTGTATTTTTCGGAGGGGCAGGCGTGTCAACCGAGAGCAATATCCCGGATTTTAGAAGCACAGACGGTCTGTACAATCAGGAATACGCCTATCCGCCTGAAACAATTCTTAGTCACAGCTTTTACAAAAAAAAGCCAGAGGAGTTTTTTAGGTTTTATCGAAACAAAATGCTGTTTCCAAATGCACAGCCAAATGCAGCGCACAAAGCGCTTGCAAGGCTGGAGCAGCAGGGAAAATTAAAGGCAGTGATCACACAAAACATTGATGGTCTGCATCAAAAGGCAGGAAGCAGGGAAGTGCTAGAGCTTCATGGAAGCGTACTTCGAAATTATTGTGAGCACTGCGGCAGATTCTATAGCCTGGAAGATCTTATGGAAAAGAAAGAGTTAGTGCCAAAGTGTAGCTGCGGAGGAATCATTAAACCGGATGTGGTTTTGTATGAGGAAAGTCTAAATCAGAAGACATTGGAGCAATCTGTGCGCTATATTAGTCAGGCTGACATGCTAATTGTAGGCGGAACATCGCTGACAGTATACCCAGCAGCAGGACTGATTGATTATTACCGGGGAAACAAGCTTGTTTTAATCAATATGGCAGCGACAGTGAGGGATGGCATAGCAGATTTGATTATAAAAAGAAAGATAGGAGAGGCACTTTCAGAGGCAGTAGAGTAAGCTTTTACAGGCCTGTCTTAGGAGTATGAAAATGGATTTTGAGGTTGGAGATAGAATTATCATGAAAAAACCGCACCCATGCGGAAGCAAGGAATGGGAAGTTTTGCGTGTTGGAATAGACTTTCGTATTCGCTGCTGTGGATGCGATCACCAGATCATGGTGCCTAGAAAGCTTGTAGAGAAAAACACGAAAAGTATTAAAAAGGCGGAATGAGAGTCCAAGAAAAGTTCACGGAACGCCCATTCACAAAACCGCACTAACGTGTTTTCGTTGCTTCGAAACTTTGTTTTGTTCATTAACGGGCGTTCACTTCGTTCAGCTGATTCGTCCAATCCTCATGCAAGCATGGGATTTGTACGAACACATCTGAACGAGTGAACTTTTTTATAAAAAAGTGCTTGCATTTTCTTTGCAGATATGGTAAAGTTGAAAACTGTGATGTAATATCATATCCTTGCTCTCCAGTAGGTGGAGGGCCAGAGACCAGAAGGAGGTAGAAAACATGAATAAGTACGAGTTAGCAGTTGTATTAAGTGCAAAGCTTGAGGAAGAAGAGAGAGCTGCAGCAATCGAGAAGGTACAGGGCTACATCACCCGTTACAACGGCGTTGTTACCAACGTTGATGATTGGGGTAAGAAGAGACTGGCTTATGAGATTCAGAAGTCTAAAGAGGCTTACTATTACTTCATCCAGTTTGATGGTGATGCAGAGTGTCCAGGTGAAGTTGAGAGACACATCCGCATTATGGAACCGGTTGTCAGATATCTTTGCGTTAAGCAGGAAGCGTAAGCAGGGCGCTTAGGCATCAGGCTTAAGCATTTTAGAAAGGGCATGGTTATTAACTATGAATAAAGTTATTTTAATGGGAAGACTTACCCGAGACCCAGAAGTTCGTTACTCACAGGGAGAACGCCAGATGGCTATTGCAAGATATACACTGGCTGTAGATCGCAGAGGACGCGCAAATACATCCAATGGTGAGCAGACAGCTGACTTTATTCAGTGTGTAGCATTTGACCGTTCAGCAGAGTTCGCTGAGAAATATTTTCATCAGGGAACAAAGCTAGTGGTTACCGGACGCATTCAGACCGGCAGCTATACCAATAAGGATGGCCAGAAAGTTTATACGACAGATGTGATTGTTGAGGATCAGGAGTTTGCAGAGAGCAAGTCAGCAAGTGCAGGTTCAGACAATGGCGGTTACAGACCGGCAATGTCTCAGTCCAGACCAGAGCCGGCAAGCGCAGTTGCAAGCGGATTTATGAACATCCCAGACGGCGTAGAAGACGAAGGACTTCCATTTAACTAATGATGTCAAAGACAGACGGAGAAAACGTCCATAATCAAAGCGAAAATCGCTTGATAGATTGAAAATCAAAAAGGAGAGAAGAACATGGCTTACAATAAGGCAGAAAAAACTGATTCCTCCATGAAGAGAAGAGCACCTCGCAGAAGAAAGAAGGTTTGCGTATTCTGTGGAGAGAACAACGGCGTTATCGATTACAAGAACGTTGCAATGTTAAAGAAGTATGTTTCCGAGAGAGGAAAGATCCTTCCGAGAAGAATTACCGGAACTTGTGCAAAGCATCAGAGAGCAATGACCGTAGCTATCAAGAGAGCTCGTCATATCGCACTTATGCCATATACAGTAGAGTAATCAGATATAAAAATAAAAAAACTGGTGTAATAACTAGATTATTGAAAGGAGCGCACGAAATTGCGCTCTTTTTTCATACTTTGGTATGATTTACATTTTGTGTAAGTGACCGTATACTTAAAATTAGAATAGGTTTCATGAAAAACGTGTAAAAATTTAACATGAAACACTCGTTTGAGCAGTATAAAATATAGTAACCATTAGGAGACTCTTTATGTGTCGTCTTTATGGGAAATTAGATGATGTGACAGAGAGAAACTCCTTGGTGCTGGAAAAGGAGGAAAAAGTATGCGGAAAGAAAAGAAAAAAATGTCAATCAAAAGGCGTATAGCGGCAGCGGCATTAGCAGCTTTTGTTGGCGTATCTAGTTTGAATGTCAGTATTCCAGGATTTTCAACTGTGATTACAGATGCCAATGAGACAGAAATTGCCAGTCAGCTATCAGAGGAAACACCAGAGGAAGAGACAACAGTCGAATCCACTATAGCAGCGGCACTAGCAGCAGAAGCACCTGCACCAGTGGCACCAGCAGCAGAGGAACCAACGCCAGAGCCGATAGTGGTAGCGGCACCAACGCCAGAGCCGACAGTAGTAGAAGCGCCAACGCCAGAGCCAACAGTAGTAGAAGCGCCAACGTCAGAGCCGACAGTAGCAGAGGAACCTACTACACCAGAGCCAACAGTAGTAGAAGCGCCAATGCCAGAGCCGACAGTAGCAGAGGAACCTACTACACCAGAGCCAACAGTAGTAGAGGAACCAACAGTAGAGGAAACTACGATAGAGGAAGCCGAAACAACCGACGAAGAGGAGACTATTCTGTCAGTGGAAGAGACCGAAGAAGAAACTGAGGCAGAAACAGAAAACGTGACAGAAGAAGAAACAGAGCCAGAGACTGATGAGGATGATCTGTTATCAAATGATCCAGTAACATTTGGCTTAAGGGGCGCTAACGGGTTAATGCTCACAGCAGGAGGGGCAATTCCAAGGTTAGATGACTACATTAAAGATGTTACTATAAGTAAGAGAAGAGGAGACTCATGGGTCAAGGTGAATGAAATTACATCAGGCCATAATGCGAGAATTGATTTGAAGTATACCCTTCCAGAGGGACTTATTACAAGTCAGTCACGTAAAATCCAGTATCAGCTTCCTGACGTAATTAAAATTGATAATCCGCCATTAGAGGGTGTATTGAAGGATTCTTCAGAGCAGCCAGTCGGAACATTCAGTATTGATGCAAATGGTCTTGTTACATTCGAATACAGCCAGGAATTTAGTGAAGATGAGAAATCATTTAGCGGAGACTTTTTCTTTGAATGTAAAGTAGGTTCAAGGAAAACTCAAGAAGAGGTAACATTTAGCTTTCCAGGAAAAGGAGAGGTAACATTTACTATAAAGCCGTCTTCCTTAGCGTTTGATATAAAGACTACGAAAACGGCGAGTGAAGTAGTTCAATATGGAGATGGTGAATGGTATGTAACTTATACAATGACCATTTCATCTAAAAAGGGAACAGGCAAAGATATTGAGGTTTTCGATTACTTTTCAGATGATAATGTTGTAGGCAGTCAGATGAAACAGGTTATTTTGCTGGATCGTATTTATATTTGGGATAACAACGGTAACTATGTAGAAAATATTCAATTTGAGCAATATGGAAATGGTGGCTTTGTGACAACACTTCCAAAGTTGGAAGCAGGTCAAAAATATACAATAACGTGTGTAGCATTAGTAAATAAGCAGCTGCTTTCAACATCAGCTACAACAAAGCTTAAGCTGAATGGAAATACTTTCTATGTAAGAAGCGGCAAAAATGAGCATAGTTCATATGCAGAAGCAGAATATAGCAGAAATGTTATTAAAAAGACTTCTGAAAAACAAGAAGATGGAAGTTATAAGTATACTGTCACTATCAATGAAAGTCAGGAAAATTTAAAGGGTCTTACTATAAAAGATACTTTTAAGTTAGATGGCACAGTAATTGATATCAATGATATTGAAGGTTTTTATGTTGATGTGCAGGGCGGAAGCAATCCTGGAATCACAAAGGAAAATTTCTTTAGTACCGGATATAAATTTGAGAACGATTTTAATAACAAAATTGTGATTACATATAGGTATTATCCGTTGGCTAATGAAACAAATGCTGAGAAGAAACTTGTAAACCGCATAGAAATTGGTCCTAATACTTGGGGAGAAGTAGAAGACACCATTGGCATCATCGGTTATCTGGATAAAACCCATGATGAAAATCAGGTTGTTAAGAAAGACGGATATGTTGAAGTTCCGTATTTGGTTACAGTAACAGTGAATGATGGTATTGCAGAAGGAGCAACGCTTACTGATACACTGAATCAGAATCATACACAGTCGTTATTGACACCAGTTACTGTAAACGGTATAGAAGCATCTGATTATACAATTCAATATTTAGGTAAAAACGGAGTATTAGTTAATGAATTTGCAGAAGGAATGATTGGCTTTAAGGTGACATTTAAGGCGATTACACCTGAAAAGGCACAAAAGATCAACTTTGAGTACAAGGTAAAAGCTGAGTTTGCAAGTTATCCGGCCGGAACATTTAGGTATAATAATGTAGCAGTTTTCGCCAGTGGCTCAATCAATCAGATAAAGACAGATTCATATACATATACAAAGCACGCATTTTTACTGAAAAAGGTATCAAGATATTCAAGTGGTTATCAAACGAGCATTGATGAAGTAAAAGAAAGTGATTTGACAGATGGCAAGCTTTATTACGAGTTAGAAATAAAGCCAGCTGAGAGAAATCTGAACGATACATTTACTGTTAAAGATAAACTTCCAGAGGGTGCAGTTTATGTTGAAGATTCATTTAATGCAAGTCCGACAACATTGAACCAGATGAGTGTCAGTGAAGATGGCAGAACTTTGACTTTTACTATTCCAAAGGAAGTATATGTCAATGAAGATGGAAGCTATAAGCATGATGTTCTGTATATTCATTATGCAATTCAGATTTCCAACGCAAACATTTCAGGTTCACAGCAGGAGCTTGTATACTTTACAAATACAGCAACTTCTGGTGAAGATACAGCAAGTGTAACTGTTCCAGTGCTGTTTGAGGAAGAAGAAATTGAAGAGGACGATGTTATTGATAAGAAGGGTTTCCAGAATGACAGTGACATCACCTATACAATTGTAGTAAACAAAAATCGTTTAGATCTGATTCCAAATGTGAATAAGATTACACTGAATGATGTTTTGAAATGTGATGTAGATGAGTCGAAGATTCAGGACATTACACTGGTAGGAAATATAGTTTCTGTGTATGAATATGATGCGAGCAAACCTGATGGTAAGGGTGCACCTGTAAGCAAAAACTTTTATACATACCAGTATAATGAGAAAACACATAATATTAGTATGGTACTTCCTGATTCAGCAGCGTTTGTTGTAGAGTATACATATCGTTTTAAATTTACATCAAATTACGCAGGACAAACAATTACGATTAAGAATAATGTAGAACTGATCGGTTCTTACAAAAAAGAAATCAGTACACAGTGGAAGAATCAGAGTGCTGGCGGATCAGTTGCAAAATATAATTCTTTAATTGTTTATAAAGTAGAAAAGGGAAATGAAGATGAAAAACTGAGTGGTGCAAAATTTAACCTCTATAAATATAATGATGGCAGTTTTTCACTGATTCAGAGTGATATTGAAATCCCTGTTACTGGATGTAAGTTTGTTTCTGATAAAACAGATGAAGACATGATGGCTGCAACTGATATTGCAGTTGAAGAGAATGTATTGTATTATCTCGAAGAAATCCAGGCTCCAAGTGGATATAAGATTGAAGCAGGACATGAAAAGTTTTACTTTGCATTAGGTACGTACGGAAAATCAATCAAGGATTTAAAGGCTGCAGTTGCAAAAGCAGTAGAGACAGCAGACATTACAGTAGACGATGTACATTTTGCCAATACGAATGCAATTGTAAATATCGAGAATGAGATTGAGGATGGAGCAGTCAGAATCCAAAAAGTATGGCTGAATCATGATGGCAGTGAAATGCAGGCATCTGAGAGCAGTATATCAGTGGGATTGTATAAGACACATCATCGTTATACAGATGCTCAGCCAGTTGAAGTTGAAGTTTCCTATAAAGGAAACGGAATGAGCAGTCCTCAGCTTGCTTTTGCAAGTACTGAATACTATAGGATTGGTACAAAGCTGACAGTTACAGGATATTTAAATGAAGGCTGGAGAAAAAACTGGGGAGGCTGGGATTTTGCTTCAGCACAAATGACAGCACGTTTGTATATCAATGGAGATGATCGCGGCGAGCTGAATATTGAAAATGTATATTCAGTAACGCATAGCGAGATTGTAAGCAGCACACTGAATAAGATTAGTATCGTAGTTACAGCCAATACGTATAATTCAATTTTAGATGATAGCAAGCCAGGCAAGGTTAATGGAACAATAGCAACATTAGCCGCAGGTGATATGGAATTTGTCCGGAATGTAACTATTGATAGTCATAATAACTGGACAGCAGTAGTATCTGATTTGCCGACAAAGGAAAATGACGGAGAAGATATTTATTACTATGTAACAGAGTTTAGTTTGTATGGTTATACGATTTCTTATCAGAATAATGGTGTTTTAGCAGGTGTTGGAGGAAATCCAATTGTTGTAATAAATAAGGCAGATGAGGAAGTGAAAACAGCTTCGTTTAGTATCAACAAGGTGGATGCATCAACGTCAACGCCACAGCCACTTGAAGGAGCAAGTTTTGCACTGTACCGTGCAGTGAAGAACGATCAGAATCAGTTTATTAGAGTTGGTTTACCAATTGCAACGGCAATTAGTAATGCTAGTGGAACTGGAGTGGTATTCTCAGGACTGATTCCAGGTGAATACTTACTTTATGAGACAAGTGCTCCGACGGGATATGTAACACCAAGTGAACCATGGAGAATTACAGTAAATAATGATTGTGTAGTTGATGCGCATGGTTTGCAGGCAAATAGTGATGGTGCATATATAATTGAGAATGGTAAGTACCCAGGTATTCTTTCTATTACTAAAAAGGTTGAAGGATATGAAATGGAAGAGGGTATGCACTATTATATCAAGGTTACTCTTACAGATGCAGCAAATAAGCCTTTAACAGGAAGTTTCAATGGAATAAGACTTGAAAATGGTTCAGCTATCTATGAGCTTGTAAAGGATGCAACTATTACATTTACAGGTCTTCCATTAGGAACGAAGTATACTGTGGAAGAGGTAAATTTTGATGGAACAGCTTTAACTGGAGAGGAAGAATATACATCAAGACTTACAACAAATGCAACAGGAACAATTGACAAAGAAGCAGGTACTGTAGCGGTAAATGTAACTGTGACCAATATCTATGAGATACCAGAGACGAGTGCAGTTATCTCTGTACAGAAGATAGTAGACGGAACTGGTTACAATCAAGATGAAGCCTTTGAATTTACATTAAGTGCAGCAGAAGAAGGTACACCAATGCCAACAGAAACTGGCAATAAGGTTTCTATAAAGGCAGGTGAAACTGGAAGCTTCGGATCAATCACATATACGGATACAGGCGTATATTACTACACTGTAAAGGAAACCAAGGGTTCAACTGTTGGAATGAGTTATGATGAAACAGAATACCTAGTAACAGTAGTGGTATCTATGAATGCTGAACGCAAGCTGACAGCATCTGTATATTATAACATTGTGATGACAGATATACCTGAAGTTGAAAGTGATGTAAGAGCCTTAGTTGTAACGAATACATACAGAGTTACAAGTGTATCAGGAACCAAGACCTGGAGAGCACCAGAGGGAAGCGAACTTCCAGAAAGCATCACAGTAATCCTAAATCGTAACGGAAGTCCAGTTGACTCAAAGAAAGTAACAGCAGCGGACGACTGGAGCTATGAGTTTACAGAACTTCCAGCATACGGCGAAGATGGATCAACAGCCTACACATATACAGTAGATGAAGAGCCAGTAGAAGGCTACATCACAACTGTAAGTGGAACCAACCTGATTAACACAATCACAGGAACCACAAGTGTATCAGGAACCAAGATCTGGAGAGCACCAGAGGGAACCGAACTTCCAGAAAGCATCACAGTAATCCTAAATCGTAACGACGAGCCAGTTGCTAGAAAGAAAGTAACGGCAGCCGACGACTGGAGCTATGAGTTTACAGAACTTCCAGCATACAGCGAAGATGGATCAACGGCCTACACATATACAGTAGATGAAGAGCCAGTAGCAGGATACAATAAGGAAGTAGATGGATACGATCTGATCAACACAAAGAGTGAGAAGATTGAAATCACAGGAACCAAGACCTGGAGAGCACCAGAGGGAACCGAACTTCCAGAAAGCATCACAGTAATCCTAAATCGTAACGACGAGCCAGTTGCTAGAAAGAAAGTAACGGCAGCCGACGACTGGAGCTATGAGTTTACAGAACTTCCAGCATACAGCGAAGATGGATCAACAGCGTACACATATACAGTAGATGAAGAGCCAGTAGAAGGCTATATCACAACTGTAAGTGGAACCAACCTGATTAATACAATCACAGGAACCACAAGTGTATCAGGAACCAAGACCTGGAGAGTACCAGAAGGAACCGAACTTCCAGAAAGCATCACAGTAATCCTAAATCGTAACGACGAGCCAGTTGCTAGAAAGAAAGTAACGGCAGCCGACGACTGGAGCTATGAGTTTACAGAACTTCCAGCATACAGCGAAGATGGATCAACAGCCTACACATATACAGTAGATGAAGAGCCAGTAGAAGGCTACATCACAACTGTAAGTGGAACCAACCTGATTAATACAATCACAGGAACCACAAGTGTATCAGGAACCAAGACCTGGAGAGTACCAGAAGGAACCGAACTTCCAGAAAGCATCACAGTAATCCTAAATCGTAACGACGAGCCAGTTGCTAGAAAGAAAGTAACGGCAGCCGACGACTGGAGCTATGAGTTTACAGAACTTCCAGCATACAGCGAAGATGGATCAACAGCGTACACATATACAGTAGATGAAGAGCCAGTAGAAGGCTATATCACAACTGTAAGTGAAACCAACCTGATTAACACAATCACAGGAACCACAAGTGTATCAGGAACCAAAACCTGGAGAGTACCAGAAGGAACCAAACTTCCAGAAAGCATCACAGTAATCCTAAATCGTAACGACGAGCCAGTTGCTAGAAAGAAAGTAACGGCAGCCGACGACTGGAGCTATGAGTTTACAGAACTTCCAGCATACAGCGAAGATGGATCAACAGCCTACACATATACAGTAGATGAAGAGCCAGTAGAAGGCTATATCACAACTGTAAGTGAAACCAACCTGATTAATACAATCACATCAGTTAAGATCAGCAAGGTAGATATTGCCGATGGAGAGGAACTGGAAGGAGCAACTATTCAGCTCATCGATAAGGAGACAGGAGAAGTTGTAGAAGAGTGGACATCGACAAATGAAGCCCACGAAGTAACAGGTCTTACAACAGGAAAGACATACATCCTAAGAGAGACAGTAGCACCGGAAGGTTATGGCATTACATCAGATACCACCTTTGAACTTAAGGAAGATGGAAGTATCGATACAGAGAAGACAACGACAACAGTAAGTGAAGAAGGAGTCTTATTAGTAGAAGATACCCGTCGCATCGACTTTATTGTAAATAAGGTAAGTGCAACAGATGATCATGAATTGTATGATACCATTCTGAGTGTATATGAAATTACAGATGAAGGTGAGGTTCTTGTAGATAGCTGGACATCCAGATGGAAGGAAGTTCATAACTTTGGATTAAAGCTCTCTTGCGGAAAGTCATACATCTTAAGAGAAGATAAGGCGACTGGTGGTTATCATAAGATTCCGGGAGACATTCTGTTTAATGTGACTGCCGATGGAAAGATTCAAATTACAGAAGGTCAGGATTGGAAATATGAGAATGGCAAGAATGTAATTGAAGAAGTAGTAGATGAGGCAGGCAATGTGATTTACCTTATTCGCGATGTCAGAAACCCTGAAGAGGAAGAAGAAACAGAACCTGATGGACCGACAGATCCTCATCAGTCTGAGACAACAACACCAGAGGAGACAACAACTTCTGAGGAAGAAACAACACCGGAGGAAACAACGACTTCTGAGGAAGAAACATCTCCAGAAGAAACGACTGTTTCTGAGGAAGAGACAACTGTTTCAGAAGAAGAAACAACATTGCCTTCACCAGATGATGAAGAATCAACACCAGAAGTTACCACTCCAGCAGCCAATACAACAACAACTGCTGCGGAAACAACGGTTAGTGAAACGCCGACAACAACGCCTTCATCTGAAAGAGTAATTCTTGGTATTGAAGACATGAGCAGAACCATTGGTATGGCACTAGCTGGATTCGGAGCAATTATGCTTACAGCACTGATCTGGCTGTATCTGCGCAGCAAAAAGGCATAACAAATCACGCAGTAAAGAAAGTTTGCTAATAAGCAGGACACCGCCTCGGCAATGACAAATGCAGGGGCGGTGCCCTTCGTTTGTAACACAATTGACATATATTTGCATTTGCTTTATCATGGTATTGTATGTGAAAAGTCGCATGCAGAAAGGAAATGTATCAATGAGTGAGAATGTAAATTTATGTGAGTATATAGAATCAAAATGTGTTCATGTTGAGGCAGATTGCTTTGACCTTGAACAGATCATGGAGAGTGGACAATGCTTCAGAATTTATAAACTTTCTTTGCAGGAGCAGGAAAAGCTTTGCAAAAGCAAGGGTTTGGAGAATTGTGAAAGCATGGCATGGTATCGAGTCATGGCTGCAGATAAAAAAGTTTTTGTTTGCCAGAATGGTGTCCATCTGATATTCTTTTGCAGCAAAGAGGAATACAAGCAGTTCTGGTGTCATTACTTTGATTTGGATTTTGATTACCGCAGTTATGAAAAGGCAATTGATGCGGATGACAATTATCTAAAGTCTGCATTTGCATATGGAAAAGGTATCCGCATTTTGAACCAGGATCCATGGGAGATGCTCATCACCTTTATAATTTCACAAAGAAAAAATATTCCAGCAATACGTCAGGCAGTGGAAAGCTTATCGACGACATGCGGAACATGTATAGATAAGGAAAATAAGTTTTTTGCATTTCCAACGCCAACGCAGCTAGCAGGATTAAGCTTGTCTGATCTGCAGGATCTTTCTTTGGGATATCGGGCAAAATATGTGTATGAAGCTGCCCAAAAGGTAGCATCCGGGGAATTAGACATAAAAAAATGGGCTATGCTTGGTGATGACGACTTGCATAAAGCACTTCTTTCATGTTATGGCGTTGGTGAAAAGGTTGCAAATTGTGTGGCGCTGTTTGGATATCATCGTATAGGTGCATTTCCGGTAGATGTATGGATTGACCGAATCCAGAAAACCTATTATAATGGAAGCTTCCCAGTAGAAAAATACGAAGGATTTGCCGGTGTCATGCAGCAATATATGTTTTATTACGAAAGAAAAATGGCCACAGATCATTCAAAAAAAGCACGTAAACAGTCGGAAAAATAGAATAATTCATATTTATTTCACACAAAATTTAGCACTCTCACCTTGACAGTGCTAATGAAAAGGGGTATGATACGAATAGGCTAAAATATGCCAAAAGCTTTGGAAATCCAAGGCAGAATGTGAGGTGCTTATGGAAGTAGATGACAGGCCGAACAGGCCAAAAAAACCGATGCTGACCTATTGGGTCATTGCCATCATTGTGTTTTTGCTTTTAAATACATTTGTATTTCCGAATCTGTTTAGACGACAGGTAGAGCAGACGGATTACAGCACATTTCTCCAAATGATCGAGGAAAAGAACATTGGAGAAGTCAGCGTAGAAGATACGCAGATTACCTTCTCAGACAAGAGTGGTGAGCATATTTACAAGACAGGAACAATGAACGATCCTGATCTTGTAAATCGTCTTGAGGAAGCTGGTGCTGTATTTAGTAAGCCAATTGTTCAGCAGATGGGCATGCTTGAATATATGTTGATAAGCTATATTCTTCCAATTGCTCTTTTTGCTCTTTTGGGATGGTTTCTTTCCAGAAAAATGATGAGCAAGATGGGCGATGGAGAGAGCATGATGACCTTTGGCATGGGCGGCGGCTCCAAGAGCAATGCCAAAGTTTATGTAAAGTCTGTTGATGGTATTAAATTTAAAGATGTTGCCGGAGAGGAGGAAGCCAAAGAACTTCTTCAGGAGATCGTTGATTTCCTTCATAATCCGGAAAAGTATCGTGAGATCGGTGCGAAAATGCCAAAAGGTGCGCTTCTTGTAGGCCCTCCTGGAACTGGTAAGACAATGCTTGCCAAAGCAGTAGCTGGTGAAGCAGATGTTCCGTTCTTCTCCATTTCAGGTTCCGAATTTGTTGAGATGTTCGTTGGTATGGGTGCCGCAAAAGTAAGAGATCTGTTTAAACAGGCCAATGAAAAGGCTCCATGTATTGTTTTTATCGACGAGATTGATGCAGTTGGAAAGAAAAGAGAGAGTGGTCAAATCGGCGGCAATGATGAGCGTGAGCAGACGTTAAATCAGCTGCTGTCAGAGATGGATGGTTTTGATGGTTCTAAGGGTGTTGTCATTTTGGCAGCGACAAACCGTCCGGAGTCTCTAGACCCTGCACTTCTTCGTCCAGGCCGTTTTGACCGCCGTATTCCGGTTGAACTGCCTGATCTTAAGGGTCGTGAGGATATTTTGAAGGTACATGCGGCAAAGATTAAGATTGCAGATAATGTTGACTTTAACGCAATTGCGCGAACAGCAGCAGGTGCATCTGGTGCTGAGCTTGCCAACATTGTTAATGAGGCAGCACTTCGTGCCGTCCGTGATGGAAGAAAATTTGCAACACAGACTGATTTAATGGAAAGTGTTGAAGTAGTTATTGCTGGTTATCAGAAAAAGAACCGTATTCTTTCAACGAAAGAAAAACTGATCGTTTCGTATCACGAGGTCGGACATGCGCTTGTAGCAGCGCTGCAGACAAATTCTGCACCAGTGCAGAAGATTACGATCATCCCGCGTACATCAGGTGCGCTTGGCTTCACAATGCAGGTTGATGAAGGCGAAAAGTATTTGATGACAAAGGAAGAACTTGAAAACAAGATTGCAACCTTTACCGGAGGACGCGTGGCAGAGGAGCTTGTATTCGGAGATGTGACAACAGGTGCATCAAACGATATTGAGCAGGCAACGAAGCTTGCACGTGCAATTATCACCAGATATGGCATGAGTGAGTTCGGTATGGTAGCAATGGAAAGCTTAAATAATGTTTACTTAGGTGGAGATACCAGTATGAGCTGTTCGCAGGAGACAGCTGCAAAGATCGATGATCTCGTAGTAGCTCTTGTGCAGAAGCAGTATGAAAAGGCAAAGAATCTTTTAAATAGTCATATGGACAAGCTTCATGAGATTTCAAAGTTCCTTTATGAGCACGAGACAATTACGGGTGAGGAATTTATGGAAATCTTAAATCGTCCACAGATTGTGGAGCAGGATTAAGCACAGATTTTGTCACAAAATAAATGAATTTGACGATGATTGCAAAAGAGATTAAATTTACCGTCATATTTTTGATCAAAAAAATACAAAAAGTTAATAAAATGCTAATTTTATTCATTGTAATTATTAAGAAAATGCGGTAATATAATCTCGTTGCCTTAGAAAAAAAGTATTGCCCACATGGCAGGATTTATTCTGGGAGCAAAAAAACAGCTGTAAAAACAGAAGATACTGTTGTCTAAATTAAGGTACAGAAAGGGATATCGTGATGTTAGAATTAACAAACACAGAACAAGTGATCATGAAATGTATCTGGGAAATTGGTGACAATGTAGCTGTAGCAGACTTGTTAGAGCGTCTGAAGACAGAGTATGGTAAAGAGTATGCTAGAACAACAATTAGCGTATTTATGTCCTACCTGCGTGACAAAGGCTATGTAACATATGAAAAGAGAAGTCATGCATATGTTTATAAACCATTAATCTCAGAACAAGATTATCAGAAAGAGTTGATGAAGCGCTATCAGAAGACTAGCTTTAGTGGTTCTGCGGTAGAGTTCATCCGTGCTTATCTTGACAGTCAGGAATTGACAGCCGAAGATCTTAAGGCTATTCGTGAACTGGTTGAGAAGAAGCAGCAGGAAGTAAAGTAAAATACAAAATGAGTAATAAGCAATAAGAAAGGGAATCACCGCAAGGTGGTTCCTTTTTATGTGGCGGGATTGTCAAAAGTGTGGTAAACTGGTATGGTAGAAAAAAAACAGATACACTCGTGATATAGATCTGGATAAAAAATAGACAAAGCAGTACAGGCAAGGGAGGACATGCAATATGGCGAATCGTATCAATAAGATTATTTCGACAAAGGCAAATACATTGTATGCGATGAAAAACCTGATCAAAAAGGCAAGCATTGAGGAAATGTATATCCTTAGAGTTGAAGACTTCTGGCGCAATAAAAATCAAGTCTGCACAGAGATTATGGAAAAATTTGGTGGCTGCAGAATCGTCGTGCGAAGCTCCTCTACGCAGGAAGACTGTATGAAGTCCTCAAATGCAGGACATTATAAAAGTATTCTTGATGTAGATTCAGCGAGTCGTGCGCAGATCGTAGAATCAATCGAGGCTGTAATTCAGTCATATGAAAAAGATATAAAGGGTATTTCAAATGAGCAGGTACTGATCCAGCGCCAGGCAATAGACGTGTGTGTCAGCGGTGTTGTCTTTTCACGTGACTTAAAAGGAAAGCGACCATATTATCTTGTTAATTACGATGACTTGGGGTCAACAGACAGTGTAACAAGCGGTCGTGGCGGCAAAACGCTTTGGATTGCGAGAAATGTTTCACTTTATCAGCTTGAGGAGCGCTGGCGCAATTTGATTACAGCAGTAACAGAAGTAGAGAGCATCATAGAGGATATTCCGCTTGATATTGAATTTGCCATAGACAGCCACAATCAGGTGATTCTATTTCAGGTTCGTCCGCTTGCAGCAGGCTATCGTGAAGGACGTTATATTGATGATTATTCTTTCTTTGCAAGAAAGGGTCAGATTCGCCGGGAGTATGAGGAGCACCTTGATGCAATTACAGGAAAGCCGATGAAGCTTTCTGATATGGCTTTTTGGAATCCATCTGAGATCATTGGAAGCAATCCAAGGGCGTTAGATTATTCACTGTACCGCGAGATCATAACGCATCATGCATGGAATGAAGGAATCCGTACATTAGGCTATCGTGCATTTAATGAGGATCTTATGTATCAGGTTGGAAATAAGCCATATATTAACTTGACATATTCCTATTATTCACTGATTCCAGCAAGTATTCCGGAACCGCTCGCACTTCGTCTTGTTCAGTATTATCAGACAAGGCTTGAGGAAGACCTTTCTGCACACGATAAAATTGAGTTTGAGATCATTTTCAGCAGCTATGATTTTATGACGGAAGAAAATTCAAAGAGATTGCTTCGTTATGGTTTTACCGAGGAAGAACGTAAACTTCTTGTGCGCGAAGTAAAAAAGCTTACGATTGATGCTGTAATGAATCAGGAAAAGATTTTAAAAGAAGATCTTGAAGCACTAAAGCGTCTTGAAAATTGCCGTGAGGAAATTGAAAAGTTGTTGTACCAAGATGTGTCAATTGACAGAATCATCGACAGTATTTTGACTTTGTTAAAAGAAATTCGCACAAATGGTACTCCGCAATTTGCCCGCCAAGCAAGACTTGCCTTTATCGCAAGAGCATTTCTTCGCACGCTTGTAGATGCTGGCTACTATACAAGTGAAAATGTGGATACTTTCATGCAGGGAATTTCTACAGTATCATCAGAATTTAACGATGATTTTGAGCGCTTTTCTGAGGGTCTTATAAGCCGCGAGGAGTTTAACTTTAAGTATGGACATCTTCGAAGCGGCACATATGATATTCGTTCAGACCGATACGACGCGATGAATTTTCGCCCTGCGCCATCGCGTATTAAAAAAGATAAGGTAAAGATTCAAAAAGATCTTGATATCAGTATTTTGACGCAGGCTCTGGAAGATACACAGCTTGATGTGCCTGCAGAGCGTATGGCAAAATTTTGGATCAGCGCAATTGAACAGCGAGAGTATTTTAAATTTGAATTTACAAAATCGCTTAGTATGGTATTAGAACTGATTCGTAAGCTTGGCTCAATTTTGGAGATTCGTACTATGGATTTGTCTTGGCTGTGTGTAGATGATTTTAAGCTATATGAGTCAGGCTGTGATCCAGAAAATTTAAAAAAGCTTTGGATGAAGCTAATCACAAAGCGGCGCCGTTTAAATCATGACAGCCGATTAATTCTTCTTCCAGAAGTTATTTTGTCAGGTGCGAGCGTAGATGTGATTCCTGTGTATGAGGCACGCCCTAATTTCATAACGGCAAAGACAGTCGAGGGCGAGGTAGTGTTGCTTGATGAGGAGCCGGATGCTGATATCACTGGAAAAATTGTTGTAGTGCCAAAGGCTGACCCAGGCTACGAATGGATTTTTACAAAAAATATCAAAGGATTTATCACAAAGTACGGTGGTGCAGCTTCTCATATGGCAATCCGATGCGCAGAATTTAATATTCCGGCAGCAATCGGCTGCGGCGAGAAAATTTACGATACAGTATCACAGCTTGACTATTTGGAGATGGACTGCAGAAATGGTCTGATCAAGGAAGGCATTCAATATACAAATCTCCATGCACTTATCACGCAGAGAGAGGGTGTCAACGATTACGGAGATCCAACTGATATACTAGAGGCTGGATATGTTGAATTTTATGAGTCTATTGGTTTTATTCCGCGTCCTGTTGCAAACCATACTAAAAACTTCGAGCGTCTGTTTGATGAAAAAATAGATCTTTTGATTGTAGTTGGCGGCGGTGCACTTGGACCGCAGTGGTATGACCGTAAACATGAGGAAACGGTACAGCCATACCGTGATAAGATGGAAGAAAAGCTTATTCACTACTGTGTTAATCATGGAATACCGATTATAGGTACATGCCGAGGCATGCAGTATGTGAATGTTCTATTCGGTGGAAAACTGGCATATCATCCTGATCTGCCGTGTCCTAGAAAGCGCGGTGAGGATCATAAGGTACGTTTGCTAAAAGAAAATCGAAGCATTTACGTTAACAATTATCATAAGGATGTCATTTTCGAGGATGCACTTGCAGACTGCTTTGAGCCGCTTGCAATAGATGAAGATAATCACACCATCGAGGCATATCAGTCTGAACAGATGAAGATTTTAGGTGTTCAGTGGCATCCAGAGCGAAAATTTGGCCATGCAGATGGAATTGATGAGACGCGCCGTCTGGTAAGAGATTTTATCTCGAAATTTATTCATTAAGTTAGAGGATATATACCATTTATTAACTAAGAAAAGAGGAAATAAGAGAATATGTACGATATGATTATAGTAGGGGCTGGAACAGCGGGTCTGACAGCAGGAATTTATGCGCTCAGATCTGGCGTTAAGCCGCTTATTCTGGAGTGTGAGGCTATGGGCGGACAGATTACATTGTCTCCATGTGTGGAAAATTATCCAGGTATTGCAAAGATCAGCGGAATGGAGTTTGCAGATGGACTGATGGCACAGTTGACAAATCTTGGCGGTGAGGTTACTTTTGGCAGGGTAATTTCGACACGAAAAATAGATAATGGCTTTGAAGTTTGCACTGAGGATGGTGAGACATATGAGGGCAAAAATCTTATTATTGCGTCAGGTGCGGCACATCGTCATCTAGGAATCGAGCGAGAGCAGGAGCTGATTGGAAGAGGAGTTTCTTACTGTGCTGTATGTGACGGACCGTTTTTTAAGGAGAAAACAGCGGCTGTTGTAGGAGGAGGAAGCGCAGCTCTTCAGGATGCGCTGTATCTGGCAGGCATTTGCAGTAAGGTGTATTTGATTCACAGAAGAGATACATTCCGCGCTGAGAAGAGTCTTATTGATCAGGTAATGGCTGCAGAGAATATTGAGTGTGTGATGGAAAGTCGTGTGACTGCACTTATTGGCGAAAAGAAGCTGACAGAACTTGAAGTTACAAATCTTTCAGGTGAAAAGAAGACACTTGTGGCAGATGGCTTATTTGTTGCAATAGGAATGGAGCCTCACAATGAAGTATTTAGAGATCTCGTAGATCTTGACGAGGCTGGATATGTAATTGCCGGTGAAAATTGTAAAACAAGGACACCTGGAGTTTACGCTGCAGGAGACTGCCGTACTAAGACGGTGCGTCAGCTGACAACAGCAGCAGCCGACGGAACAGTATGCGGACTTGTTTGTAAAGCAGTATAAAAATAAAACCTTCAAATACATTCGATAAAAAATGTATTTGAAGGTTTTTTGTTTGTATTATGCTTCCTCAGAGATATTATTCTTGGCAGCTTTTTGTGCCTGTGCAGCACGATGCTTTTCAAGAATACGGTTGATTCTGTCAGTCGGATTTAATAGACCATGAATTGATACATTGTGATTTAAGTTATCAATCAAAAGTGCAATATACTTGCTCAGATCAACATTTACATAGTACGGACGAGATAGCAGCTCTGGTCTCTGGTAAACAAGGTTAGTGGTCAGGATATGATCAATGATACCCTGCTCATAAGCAGCATCAAACTTTGCCAGGCCATTTGTAAACAGACCAAAAGTAGCAGCAGCGTAAACCTTGCGTGCCTTACGACGTTTTAATTCGCGTGCAACATCAAGAATGCTGTCACCAGAAGAAATCATGTCGTCGATAATGATGACATCCTTTCCTTCTACATTGGTGCCTAAAAACTCGTGAGCAACGATAGGGTTCTTTCCGTCTACAATGCGGGTGTAATCGCGGCGCTTGTAGAACATACCCATATCAACACCAAGATAGTTAGTCAGCTGGATTGCACGGCCCATGCCGCCCTCATCTGGGCTGATGACCATAAGATGCTCATTGTCAACCTGCAGATCTGGCTCTGCACGAAGCAGTGCTTTGATAAATTGGTATACACACGGAACGCTCTCAAATCCATCACGTGGAATTGCGTTCTGAACACGTGCATCATGAGCATCAAAAGTAATGATGTTGGATACACCCATTTTTGTAAGTTCCTGAAGAGCCATAGCGCAGTCAAGAGACTCGCGGGAAGTACGCTTGTGCTGGCGGCTTTCATACAGGAATGGCATGATTACATTGATACGGCGTGCCTTGCCTTCAACAGCAGCAATGATACGCTTTAAATCCTGGTAATGATCGTCTGGAGACATGTGATTCACATATCCGCACAGAGAATACGTTTGGCTATAGTTACAAACATCCACCATAAGATACAGATCGCAGCCGCGGACGGATTCCTCGATAACGCCCTTTGCTTCACCGGAACCGAAGCGAGGATTCTTTGCTTTGACAATATAGCTGTCCTTGCTGTATTCAGAGAAGTGAAGCGCAGTAGATTGTGCATGACTTCTCTCAGCGCGCCACTCAGTCAGGTATTGATTAACCTTCTGTCCAAGGGTTGCGCAGCTTTCAAGTGGGATAAGACCCAGTGTGCCCACTGGTATCGTGTTCAGATTCTTTTCGTTTGGCATGATGACCTCCATGATTATAATATGCAGCTTACCTGCGTCCAAAAGTACGAACCTTAACTAATCATAACATGAAGATGTCGAAGATTCAAGCCTTACGTCGAAATGGATAAAAAAGAAATTTACGTAAAAAGAAAGAAAAATTTGTGCAACATGACCCCAGAGAATCAAAGTCATAAGCGAATTAGCAGTGGTCATGTTATTTTTTAGAAAAAAATATGTCTACGAATTTCTTAAATCTTCTCCAAAAACAGGGATAGGCGTATATTGCCCCATAAGTCGTGAGGAGATTCGCTCAGTGTAGGTACTTTGAAGCTCTTCTGGGCTTAGATTTGTTGAGATAATAGTTGTTTTCCTTGACAGATCACGCGAATTGATCACATGAAACAGCTGACTGATTACAAAAGGAGTCAGATTTTCAGTTCCAAGATCATCAATAATCAACAGGCTGCATGTGAGTGCATATGAATCATTTTCTGATGAATCATCGTTGTTAGAATGAAAACGCTGCATAGCTGATTCAAAAAATTCAGGAGCAGTCATATATAAGACAGAAAAGCCTTTGTCAAGAACAACCTTTGCAATACAGTTACAAAGAAATGTCTTGCCAACGCCTGGATTTCCAAAGATTAAAAGACTAGGGTTTCCATCCTTGAACTGATAAGCATATTTTTCATAAATAAGTTTGAGCCGCTGCATATGGGCGCGATTACTCATTCCGCCAAGAAGTGGATTTGGTGCATCTGAATAGCGGTTTATATCAAATGTGTTAAAATTCTCACGTTCCAAACGGTCTCTAATGCCAGATTGTTCATAGAGTAAGCTTATGCCAGCCTGCTCAAAGCAGTGACATTTACGGTTTCCGTCAAGATATCCAGTATCTTTACAGTCCGGGCAGCTATACTTTGGCTGAAGATCATCAAGTGTATAGTGAAGGGAAGAAAGAAGCGCACCGCGCTCGCGTCTAAGTGCATCAATCTGCATCTGCGCATTTAGAGCCTGCGCTTTATTGCCAGTGATTTTAGCCTTTGCAAGAGCAGCGCTAGATGTCGGAAGAAGCTTTGAAATCTCAAGAAGTCGTGGGCACTGCGCATAGATATGGCGCAGACGTTCTTCCATCTCATGCTGGTGTTGGAAACGGATGCGGCTGTAGCGGCGCATCAGTTCATTATATTGTGAATTGGTCAGAGCCATAAAAAGTCAATCCTTTCTGTGATAATCATTCATTTGAATCTTGACTATACTGCTTTAAAATCTTTTCCATGTAATTATTATTTTTGCGCTCAGTAAAATTACGAAACTGCTGTGTACCCTTTGCGACAGAAGAAGCACGGTTTGAACTGGTGCGCTTTGCAGCATCACTTTTTACCTTTTGATCGCGCTGATTTTCAGCAGCCTGTGCATCAGCAAGTGAATGCACATTTTTTTCCTTCCAGCGCTTTAAGATGCTTTCTGTAAAATTAACATTTGGGCGCTGACATTTTTTCATCGTGATATTGCAGGCATAAACATAGACATCTGTAGGAAAACTGTAATCCTTGATCCATTTATTGATATATTCAAGCTGAGCCGGAGCAGGAGTCTGATTGTATAAGCCATATGCCTTCATGATAGCATAGACAGTATCATTATGAAGCAGGTTGTACTGACGAATAGCATCAAGTGTATGAAGACCCTTTTGATGCCAGGACTGGGCAACAGAATCAATAAATTTCATATTAAGCTTGCCCTTGCAGTGATTAGCGCAGTAATCAACAAGATAATCAATGACATCTGGTGAGCGGTTAAACTGAAGATACCAATAGCCAAATGATTCTGTGTCTGCATAATTAAGCGGATGCGAAAAATACTGCTGCCATGCCGACATATACATGTTAAACTCTGGATCGTTCTCAAGAAGAATCAGCTCCTCTTGGGAAAGATGAAGTGACTGTATAGAAGGGGTCGCATTTGCAGCAGAATGTGTAGTAGTTTGTGTGGAAGCCATTGAGCCAGAAGCATTTGCAATGGTTGTATTTGCAGGAGAAACTAAAGCAGGAGTGGGCGTAGGAATTACAGATTGTACGCTTGGAGCAGGTGCAGCTGTCTGTGTAGGTGCAGTCTGTGCAGAAGCCTCTGTCTCTGCCTGAATAGATGGATCTGTAAATGCAACTCCTGACAATTCGTGACCCGATGTAAAGCTAAGGCGCATCAAACCAACAGATTCCCAATAACTAAGAGAACGAAGTACCTCGCGCTCTGAAATATCAAGCCTGTCACTAATTGAAGCACTGCTTAAACCAGTGGCTGATGTCGAGACAGCGCGAAGCAAATATAGGTAAACCTTTACATCCGTACCGGAGGCGGCAGGAAGAAAACGGTCTATAAAATAGCCGGGAACAACAAGGGTATCTATGCTGAGCCGGTTCTCCAGTAAAAGAAAGGACATAAAAAACCTCCAAAATCCAAGTATCATCTTTGTAAAGTATAGCACAAGTTATTTCTTTTGAAAAGCGATAAAAAATCCCCAATTATTTCCCTTAGGATCAGGGCAAGCAATTGGGGATTTTGCGAATACCTTATTTAGAAATTAAGTCTTCTCCGATTTTTACAACATCACCGGCGCCCATAGTGATCACCAGATCACCAGAGGCTGCGTGCTGCAAAATAAATTTTTCAATTTCTTCAAAGGTTTCAAAGTAATGAGCACTTGTACCAGCCTGCTCTAACAAAACGCGGATATTGTCGGAGCTTATGCCAAGATCATCAGTTTCTCTTGCCGGATAAATTTTTGCAAGAACGACCTCATCTGCTAAGGACAGAGCTTTTGCAAAATCAGTAAGCAAAGCTTTTGTTCTTGTATAGGTGTGCGGCTGGAAGATGCACCAGATCTTTTTGTGAGGATACTTCTTTGCAGCAGTAAGTGTCGCTGTGATTTCCTGCGGATGATGTGCGTAATCGTCAATAATAGTAATTCCATTTACGACACCCTTCTTTTCAAAGCGTCGCTGTGTGCCATGGAAATTCAAAAGACCAGCAGCAATGGCATCCATTGAAAGATTCAGCTTTTTGCAAAGGGCAACGGCAGCAAGTGCATTGTAAACATTATGCTCTCCAGGAACACTTAACTGAATGTGACCAAGTGTAGTGTTGCTTGCATCTGTGACGTCAAAGGAAGCCTGAGCAAATTCATTATATGAAATATTAGAAGCTCGATAATCGCAGGATTCTCCGTGTCCAACAGTGATAATCTCGCAGTCAAGTCCATTGATCAGCTCAGAAAGATTATGAATATCACCGTTAATTACAAGTATTCCATCCTTTGGAAGCTTTTCCATAAATAAGCGGAAAGAATGACGGATATCGTCAATGTCCTTAAAGAAGTCAAGATGGTCTGCTTCAATATTCAGGATAACTTCCATAGTGGGATAGAAGGATAAAAAGCTGTTTGTGTATTCGCAGGCCTCAGTGACAAAAAGATTTGAGCCACCTACGCGAATATTTCCTCCGATTGTTGGAAGAATGCCTCCGACAGAGATTGTCGGATCAGTATCAGCAGCCAAAAGAATTTCAGTAACCATAGAGGTCGTAGTTGTCTTTCCATGAGTTCCAGCAATGTTGATTGCCGTTTTATAGTTTCTCATCAGCTGTCCAAGAAGCTCAGCTCTTGTTAACAGCGGGATATTGCGCTTTGTTGCATCAACAATCTCTGGATGTTCAGGATGGATCGCTGCTGTGTAGACAACGACATCTGTTCCCTGTGGAATGTGAGAAATGGACTGATCATAAAAGATAACAGCGCCAAGTGAGGACAGATGGTCAGTCAGAGGTGATTCCTTAGAATCAGAGCCGCTGACGGTAAAGCCCTCCTTCATTAAAACCTCAGCAAGTCCGCTCATGCTGATGCCGCCAATTCCAATAAAATAGACATGGCATGGATTTTCAAAATTAATATGGTACATGGTACTTCCTCCGAATAATCAAGTTAAATAAGCAAAGTCAATACTGAAAAACAGTTGTTTCTTAACACAAATTCTGCTTGATTTAAGTATACTCGATTTTGGAGGAATGTAAAGCGTAAATGTTATTATGCTGTGCGAATGAACGCCTATTCACAAAACCGCAATATTTACAGTATGCCCGAAGATGAATGGATTTCATGAGCCGGACACTTGAAGCAGGTCTTTCAAAGTAATGTATAATAAGAAAGAACCTAACAGGAACCTGCGGAGTTTGGTCCGGCGACGAAACCATTGCACCGAAGGGCATTCGTAACCCGACGCGTGAACTGTAACAAATAAATAAAAATGCATAATTTTTTTTCTGTAAATTGTTCACTTTTTGAAAGAGATGTGCTATAATAACGACAAGTACTAAAAGATTACAGTTCCCCAAACGCCTATTCACAAGACTGCACTTATGTGCCTTCACTGTTAGACAGTTTATTTCACTTGATGACAGGCGCTTGGTGAACTGATAACACAACAATTAAAGAACAAAGGGGTGATTTTGTGGTTAGAAAGGAAATGATCGCCATGTTATTGGCGGGCGGACAGGGAAGCCGTCTTGGAGTTTTGACTTCAGAAGTAGCGAAGCCAGCTGTATCCTTCGGCGGGAAATACAGCATTATTGACTTCCCATTAAGTAACTGCATTAATTCAGGGGTGGATACAGTAGGTGTGTTAACACAGTATCAGCCACTTCGTTTGAATACCCATATCGGCATAGGTATTCCGTGGGATCTCGACCGTAATTATGGCGGAGTGACAGTACTATCTCCATATGAAGCAAACGAGAACAGTGATTGGTATACTGGTACTGCAAATGCAATTTACCAGAACATTCGCTATATCGACAGCTTTAATCCAGAGTATGTATTGATTTTAGGCGGTGATCACATTTATAAAATGGATTATCAAGTGATGCTTGATTATCATAAGGCAAACAATGCAGACGTTACGATGGCTGCTATGCCTGTTCCGATTGAGGAGGCAAGCCGTTTTGGCGTGCTGATCACAGATGATACAGGCCGTATCACTGATTTCGAAGAGAAGCCTGCACATCCAAGAAGCAATTTAGCTTCCATGGGTATTTACATATTTACATGGTCTGTGCTTCGTGAGGCATTGATCACAAATAAAGATATTCCAAACTGCGACTTTGGTATGCATGTCATTCCATATTGCCATAAGCGTGGTGACAGAGTATTCTGCTATGAATTTAATGGATATTGGAAGGATGTTGGAACACTTCATTCCTACTGGGAAGCAAATATGGAGCTGATTGATATCGTTCCTGTATTTAATCTGTATGAAGAGTTCTGGAAGATATATACTAAATCTGATAACCAGCCGCCGCAGTATATTGCAGATACGGCACAGATTGAGCGCTGTATCATAGGTGATGGCTCTGAAATCTATGGAAGAGTACGAAACTGCGTTATTGGACCGGAAGTTATTGTTGAAGAAGGTGCAGAAGTTTATGATTCCATTTTGATGCAGGGTGCTGTAATCAAGAAGGGAACAAAGATTTACAAGTCAATCATCGCACAGGATGCAGTTGTTGGAGAAAATTGTACGATTGGTGTCGGTGAGTATGCAGACAGCCAGTATAATAAGAAGGTTTACTGCTGTGATCTTGTAACCGTTGCAGAAGGCTCCGAAATTCCGGATGGCGTTACAATTGGAAAGAACGTAGCAATTGCCGGAAAGACCGCTATTGAAGATTATCCGGATGGAAATCTTGTAAGCGGCGGATACATTATCAAGGGAGGCGAGGAAGAATGAAAGCGATTGGTATAATTTTAGCCGGTGGAAACAACAAGAGAATGAAGGAGCTGTCATATAACCGTGCGATCGCTGCTATGCCAATGGTAGGAACCTATCGCAGCATTGATTTCGCGCTGAGTAACATGTCAAACTCCCGTATTCAGAAAGTAGCAGTTTTAACACAGTATAACACCGTATCCTTGAATGAGCATTTAAACTCTTCAAAGTGGTGGGATTTTGGAAGAAAGCAGGGCGGTTTATATGTATTCACCCCTACTATAACCGCTGAAAATAGTAACTGGTATCGGGGTACGGCCGATGCCCTGTATCAGAACCTGCATTTCCTCAAAGGAAGCCATGAACCATACGTGGTTCTGGCTTCTGGCGATGGAATTTATAAGCTGGATTATAATAAGATTCTGGAGTACCACATTCAGAAGCGTGCTGATATCACTGTTGTCTGCAAGGAAATGCCAGAGGGAGAGGATTTAAGCCGCTTTGGACAAGTGAAGGCAGATGATGACGGAAGAATCCGAGGCTACGAGGAAAAGCCAATGATTGAGACTTCCAGAAATGTTTCATGTGGTATCTATGTAATCAGAAGACGTCTTTTGATTGAGTTAATTGAGCGTGCAGCAGAGGAAGATAGATATGATCTGGTCAAGGATATTCTGATCCGTTATAAGGATATCAAGAGAATTTATGCATACCAGCTTGAAACATATTGGAACAACATCTCCTCAGTTGAGGCTTACTACAGAACAAATATGGATTTCTTAAAGAGAGATGTCCGCAGTTATTTCTTCAAGGAAGGCAACAGTGTATTCACAAAGGTAGATGATCTGCCGCCGGCAAAATATAATCCGGGTGCTAATATTTCAAACAGCCTGATCGCATGTGGAAGTATTGTAAACGGTACAGTTGAAAACTCTGTTGTATTCAAGAAGGCATATATTGGAAACAATTGTGTTATCAAAAATTCTATTATCATGAACGATGTTTATATCGGAGACAATGCAGTCATTGAAAACTGCATCGTAGAGAGCAGAGGAACCATCGAAGCAAATGCATGCTATAAGTCAGAGCCAGGTGATATTCGCATCGTTGTAGAGAAGAAAGACCGCTTCATCATTTGATAATACCAGGGGATCAAAGTCACAAGCGAATCATGCTTGCATGAGAAAGCTTGTGATCTTGATCCCCGCCAAAAACATGAGGATTATATATTTATAAAAGAAGAATAAAAATTAGCTGCACAAAGGCGTGCAGAGGACGGAAAGGCAATACTGGGATGGAAATTACAGATGTGAGAGTGCGCAAAGTTGCACTGGATGGTAAGATGAGAGCAATCGTCTCTATTACGCTGGACAATGAATTTGTGGTTCACGATATCAAGGTGATCGAAGGAGAAAAGGGAGTATTTGTTGCGATGCCAAGCCGTAAATCGGCGACAGGAGAATACCGAGATATCGCACATCCCATTAACTCAGAGACAAGAGATTATGTGCAGAAGATTATTCTCGAGAAATACGAGGAGGCTTTGCAGGAAGCATAAACTTTGATTTCATAACAATTCGACAAAGATATATGAATACTTATAAAAGAAAGACTGCCTTCGGGCAGTCTTTCTTTCTCTTGCAATTGTCGTCTTCATTCGGTATAATGTGGCTGAGGGAAAATGTAACGTAATTATTTTTGGAAAGGCGAGGTTTTAAAGTATGAAAAGGAGAAAGACAGCAGCGGGACTATTGGCGGCAGCACTGCTAGTAGGAGCAGCGCCGGTGGTGACAAATGCGGCGCCAGTGAGAATTGTATCAACAAGCATAACAGAACAGTCTTCGTCAGGCTATCGTGTAAATGTAACATTTTCGGCAGATGCAGGTGTGAGCCGTGTTATGATGCCGACATGGACAGAGGCAAACGGACAGGATGACATTGTGTGGCATCAGGCAAGTGTTAGTGGTAATACTGCATCATTCTATGTTCCAGTCAGTGCCCATAAAGGAGAAAGCGGTGCATATATTACGCATATTTATGTATATGATAGACAGGGACAGTTTGCGCTAAAGGGCGAAAATGTAACAGTTCCAGCATCGACATCTGCGTCATCAAGCCTTTCAATTGGTGACGTTTCTATTACGGAACTTAGTGCATCGGGCTACCGAGTTACGGCAAAAATAAATGCACCGTCAGGAGTAAGCAAAGTATTGATGCCAACATGGACAAACGCAAATGGACAGGATGATCTAGTGTGGCACCAGGCAAGCGTAAACGGTGATACAGCTACATTTTACGTGCCATCAAGTGCCCATAAGGGAGAGAGCGGAGCATACACGACTCATATTTACCTGTATGATAAAGCAGGAAAATTAGCACCATTAAAGGGTGTCAATGTAACAGTTCCGTCAGCAGCCGTAACACCGCCGACACCGTCATCAAGCCTTTCGATTGGTGACGTTTCTATTACGGAACTCAGTGCATCGGGCTATCGAGTTACGGCAAAAATAAATGCACCGTCAGGAGTAAGCAAAGTATTAATGCCAACATGGACAAATGCAAATGGACAGGATGATCTAGTGTGGCATCAGGCAAGCGTAAACGGCGATACAGCTACATTTTACGTGCCATCAAGTGCCCATAAGGGAGAGAGCGGAGCATACACGACTCATATTTACCTATATGATAAAGCCGGAAAATTAGCACCATTAAAGGGGGTCAATGTAACTGTTCCATCAGGTGCAAATCCTGGAGGCAGTTCAGGAAATAATAATGGCAGCGGTACAGGTGTGCTGTCGATGGCGATTCCGTATGTAACAGAATTATCATCAAATGGTTTCCGTGTTACGATTCAATTTAATGCACCTGCAGGCTATAAAAAGGTTTCAACTGCAGTGTGGACAGCAGCAAATGGACAGGATGATCTGGTATGGCATAACATGACCGTATCTGGAAACACAGCGACATGCTATGTTCCAGTAAGTGAGCATAAAAACGAGCACGGTTCATACATTGTGAATGCGTATGTATTTGAGACTGATACAAAATATGTACTTCAGGGAATGACCGTTCCAGTGCCGTAAACAAAGAAAATGGAGGAACAAATGGCAAAGAAAAGACGCAGCTGGGAAGACTATCAGAAAAAGAAAATAAAAAGAGGCCAATCAGGTGCGCCTATTGTCATACTTTTGGTGCTGCTTGTAATTGCATGTGCAGGTCTTGGTGTAGTGGCATGGGTATGCCTGCGCCCAGTGACGCTTCCACATGTGCAGCCAGATCAGGCATCATCGACGAAAGCACCTGTGGAATACGAAACATGGAAGGCAACAGAGGCGGCTGCGGATGGTGCTCTTGTACAAAGCAGTGATCCAGTCGTACAGGCTGCTAATTTAAAGGCAATGCAGTACGATTATGACGGTGCAATTGCACAGATTCAGTCAATACCTGGCTATGCAGATAATGAAACATATGTTAGCTGCATTCAAAGCTATGAGAGTTTGAAATCACAGGCTGTACAGTGGACAGATTATGATAAGATTACACATATCTTTTTCCATAGTCTTATTGTTGACAGCGAGCTTGCATTTGCAAGCTATAAGAGCAGTGATTATGATCAGGTAATGACAACCATCGAAGAATTTAAGGATATAATGCAGTCTATGTATGACAAGGGTTATGTTTTGATAAGCCTTCATAAGATTGCAAAGATGGAAACGCAGCCAGACGGCACCGTGCAGATGGTGCAGCAGCCAATTTATCTTCCGAGAGGAAAAAAGCCATTTGTACTTTCCGAAGACGATGTATGCTATTATGAGTATATGACAGGAACTGGATTTGCGACAAAGCTCTGTCTTGATGAAAACGGTAAGGTTGTAAATGAGTATGTTGAGCGTGATGGAAGCGTATCATATGGTTCTTATGACGTTTTGACTGTTTTAGAGGATTTTATTGAAACACATCCTGACTTTTCTTATCAGGGTTCAAAGGGTATTCTGGCATTTACGGGATATGATGGTATTTTAGGCTATCGCACAAGTGATTTCTGGTACAATGAAAATTGTGACTATTACGTTTCTACACCTGCAAACGATAAAGAAAAGCGCGAAGATCATACGTCACCAAATGAAAATATTGAGCAGGACAAGCAGACAGCACGAGAAGTTGCACAGGCAATTCGCAATCTGGGCTGGGAGCTTGCCAGCCACAGCTGGGGTCATCTGAATATGACAAGTACAAGCTATGAACATCTTGTATGGGACACAGATATGTGGGAGCGCGAAGTAGAATCTATAATCGGAGATACAGATATTATTTTATATCCGTTAGGAGCAGATGTAGGGGACTGGAGACCATCACAGTATACATTTGAAAATGAAAAATTCAAAAAGCTCTGGGATGTAGGCTTTAGATATTTCTGCAACGTAGACAGTACTCAGTACTGGCTGCAGTATGGCTCAAATTACATGCGTCAGGGCCGTCGCAACATGGATGGTCAGATGATGTTTAAGCAGATGGTTTATCCAGAGAAGGTACTCACAAGTGATCTGTTTGACGTATATGATGTCTTTGACAGACGCAGACCGCTTCCTGTAAATGGAATAACAGTGCCAGAAGATTTTGATCTGCAGGCACTTGCCGATTCGCTTGGAATGAGTGACCGTATAATAAATTGAACTAACATGAGCGCCATCGGGGACAGGGACGCCGCGGCAATTGCTTTTTTAATGCCACCGTCCCTGTCCCCAGTGGCAGAAGGAGGAAAAAACATGTATATCATAGCAGGTCTGGGCAACCCAACCGCACAGTATAGAGGAACAAGACATAACGTTGGCTTTGAGGTTATTGATTACCTTGCTGACAAATACAATATTGATGTAACAACAAAAAAATTTAAGGGCTTAATTGGAACAGGCGCGATTGAGGGACAAAAGGTTGTTCTAGTAAAGCCTCAGACCTTCATGAATTTAAGCGGAGAGTGTATTCAGGAGGTCATGAATTACTACAAAACAGATATCTCTGATTTAATTGTAGTATATGATGATATTAACCTAGAGCCAGGACAGCTTCGCGTGCGTGGTAAAGGAAGTGCAGGCGGTCATAATGGTATGAAAAATATCATTCTGCATTGCAATTCACAGGATTTTCCAAGAGTGCGTGTCGGAATCGGAGCAAAGCCGCCAAAGATGGATTTAGCAGACTTTGTACTCAGCCATTTCCAGGGCGAAGAAAAAAAGGCAATGGAAGACGGCTACAAAGAAGCAGCAGATGCAGTATGCTCCTTAATGAACAACGGACTAGAGGCAACCATGAATCATTATAACCAGAAGAAAACAAAATAATGATAAGGAGGGTCAATTGTGGGTATTTTTGCAAATCCGCTGACGGACCTGCTGGAATATGAAGACTTTTCAAGAGATTTTTTGAAGGGAACAGATCCAGTGGGCATGACAGGCTGTATTGACTCCGAGAAGGTGCATTTTATGAGCACCTTTCTTGGAGAGAAAAAAGTGCAGCTTGTTGTGACGTACAATGAACAGCGGGCAAGGGAAATTGAAGAAGATTATAAATTATTTTGCAGTCAGGTCTATGTGATTCCACCGCGTGACCTGATCTTTTTTAGCGCAGATCTGCAGGGAAATGCCATCATTGCAGAGCGCATGAAGGCATTTGCAGCACTTTATCAAAACGAGGCGAAGGTTATCATCACGACAATGGATGCGCTCATGAGCGCGGCAGTGCCGTTTGAACAGCTGATGAGTCATGTGATAAAGCTAAAAGAAGGTGATGAGCTTGATCTTGAAAAGCTAAAGCATGACCTGACTGTGATGGGATATGAGCGTGTAGGACGTGTGGAGGAGCCAGGACAGTTTACTGTTCATGGAGGTATTGCTGATGTATATCCATTGACAATGGAGGTTCCGGTTAGAATCGAGCTTTGGGGAGATGAAATAGATACGATTCGCTGCTTTGAACCGCAGAGCCAGCGCTCAATGGATCAGATCGAGTGCGTATCTGTTTTTCCAGCGGCAGAGGTGATCGCAGATGATACGGCAAGACGGCGTGCTGCGGGAATGATTCAAAATGAGCTTGAGAGCCAGTTAGCTGTCTTTAAAAAAGCAAAGGAGCCAGACAAGGCGAAGCGTCTTCGCGAGGAGACAAACCGCATATTAGAGGCACTTGGTGAAGATGTTGTATTAGAGGCACCAGACAGCTATATAAGCTATTTTTATCCGCGCACTGTTCAACTTTCTGAATATTTTGATGAGAAGAACACGTTAGTTTTCCTTGATGAGCCGATGCGTCTTAAAGAGCGCGGTGATGGTGTGCAGGCTGAGTTTGAGGAAAGCATGAAAAATCGTCTGGAGCAGGGCTTTCTTTTGCCAGGTCAGACAGCACTTTTAACACCGGCAAAACATGTGCTTGCTGCTTTTGAGCGCGGTCAGGTTGCAGCACTGTCTTCACTTGACAGCCGCCTGGCTGACTTTACGGTGGTAAACAGCTACGCAGTAAATGTTCAGAACATGAACACATATCGTGAAGGTTTTGAACTTTTAATTAAGGATCTGACACACTGGAAGAAGGAAAAGTACCGAATTGTCCTTTTGTGTCCGTCAAGAACTCGTGCAAACCGCATTGTCAATCAGCTTATAGAGTATGATCTTTTGGCATATTACAGCGAGGACGAGGATAAAAAGATAAATCCAGGTGAGATCATGGTTACTTACGGAAACCTTCACCGTGGCTTTTTATATCCGATGCTAAAATTTGCTGTTATCACAGAGAGCGATATCTTTGGTGTTAAGAAAAAGAAAAAAGAAAAAAAGAGCCACTATCAGGGTCAGCGAATAAGTGATTTTGCGCAGCTAAAGCCTGGTGATTATGTGGTGCATGAAAATTATGGACTGGGAATTTATCGCGGAACAGAGCGACAGATTGTGGATAAGGTAACAAAAGATTATATTAAGATAGAATATGGTGATGGCGGAAAGCTGTATTTTCCTGTCACACAGCTTCATATGATACAAAAGTATGCTGATTCAGAGTCTAAGCAGCCAAAGCTTAACAAATTGAACGGCCAGGAGTGGACAAAAACAAAAAGCCGTGTTCAAAAAGCAGTCAACAACATTGCAAAGGAGCTTGTGGAGCTGTATGCAGTGCGCCAGAGTGGTCACGGTTATCAGTATGGAACAGACACTGTATGGCAGAAAGAATTTGAAGAGCTTGTACCATTTGATGAGACGGCAGACCAGCTTGCAGCAATTGATGCGACAAAAGCTGATATGGAAAGCACGAAAATCATGGACCGCTTAGTGTGCGGTGATGTAGGCTACGGAAAAACAGAGATTGCCATCAGAGCTGCCTTTAAGGCTGTGCAGGACAGTAAGCAGGTCGTATTTCTTGTGCCGACAACTATTCTTGCTCAACAGCATTACAATACATTTGTTGAGCGAATGAAGGACTATCCAATTCGAATTGAACTTTTATCACGCTTTCGCACGTCAGCGCAGATCAAGGCATCACTTGAGCGCTTAAAAAAGGGTCTTGCCGATATTGTAATAGGAACGCATCGTGTGCTGTCAAAGGATGTTGTATTTAAAGATCTAGGCCTTTTGATTATTGATGAGGAACAGCGCTTTGGTGTCACACACAAGGAAAAGATTAAGCAACTTAAAAAAGACGTTGACGTGCTGACACTAACGGCAACACCGATTCCGAGAACACTTCATATGAGTATGATAGGCGTGCGCGATATGAGTGTGTTGGAGGAAGCACCGTATGAGAGAAGACCGATTCAGACATATGTAATGGAAATGAATTGGGAAATGGTTCGCGAAGCAATAAACAGAGAGCTTGCCAGAGACGGACAGGTTTATTATGTGTATAATCGTGTCAAGGATATTGATCAGATTACGGCACAGATAGCAAAGCTTGTGCCAGATGCAAATGTTGCCTTTGCGCATGGTCAAATGTCAGAGCGACAGCTAGAGCAGATCATGATGGACTTTGTTAACGGTGATATAGACGTGCTTGTTTCCACAACTATTATAGAGACAGGCTTAAACATTCCAAACGTAAATACTATTATCATCCACGATTCCGACCGCTACGGACTTGCACAGCTGTATCAATTAAGAGGACGTGTAGGCCGTTCAAACCGCACTGCCTATGCTTTTATCATGTATCAGCGAAACAAGATTTTAAAAGAAGAGGCTGAAAAGCGTCTCCAGGCAATTCGTGAGTATACTGATCTTGGTTCAGGTATTAAGATAGCCATGCGTGATCTGGAAATTCGAGGCGCTGGAAATTTGCTTGGCAGTGAGCAGCACGGTCATATGGAAGCAGTTGGCTATGATCTGTACTGCAAGATGTTAAATATGGCTGTCAAAAAAGAAAAGGGTGAGCTTGAGATGGAGGAAACCTTTGAAACAACGGTGGACATTCCAATCAGCGCTTACATTCCAGACAGCTATATACGAAACGAAGAAGACAGGATGGAAATTTACAAGCGTATTGCAGCAGTCGAGACAGAGGAAGAGTCAATGGATATGATCGACGAGCTTATCGACCGTTTTGGAAGTGTTCCAAAACCAGTCACCAACTTGCTTGAGGTGTCAATCCTTCGTGCGGATGCGCATTCTCTCTATATTAAAGAAATCAAGTCCTCGTCAACAGAGATTCGCCTGTTCATGCATCCAAGAGCAAAATTTGACACGATGCGTGTGCCGGATCTTATACAGTCTTACCGAGGTGCACTTCGTCTGCTTGACAAAGACAATCCTTATTTCTTATTGAGGGCAGGAGATGGCGCAGTCAAAGAAAAAACGCTGACATTGAAAACATTGAAAAAACTGTTAAGCGATATAAAAACGTTGATTGTTTCATAAAATCATGCTAAAATGAAAAGCAAAGTTCACGAGGCGCCCGATAAAGAAGATGCACTTCGGAGCGTTGATAGAGAATATAGAAATAGAGTGAGGTAAATTTATGAACCGAATTATGAAGTATGCAGCAGCAGCCCTCGTAGCAGCTACTGCCGTTAGTACATTAGGCGGATGCGAACAGTTAGAGAAAAAGGCACCAGAGGATACAGTTGCTGTTTCATTTGGCGATACAAATATCATGCTGGATGAGGTTACTTATATGATACGTTCCATGGAGTATACCTATGAATCCTATTTTGGATCAAACATCTGCGGCAACGATATGGGCGATGGTTCAGGCATGACAGTCGGTGATTACATCAAGCAGATGTCTCTGTCACAGCTTCGCCAGACACTTGTATTAAATGAGTATGCAAAGAAAAATGGCATTGAGTTGAGTGATGATCAAAAAGCAAAGGTAGATGAGGCAATTGAAAAGCTTCAGACAGAATCAGAAGATTATCTGGATGCAGTCGGCGCAACAGATGAGCTGATTGAAAAGACATATACAGAGAATGCAATTGCCAATCTTGTTTATATGGATCTTGTTGCTGATGTTGATACAACAGTTGGTGATGATGAGTTCCTTCGCAAAAAGATTGCATATGTAAAGCTGACGCCAAGTGAACTGACAGAGACGACAGCAGCCGATGAGGCAACTACAGAAGTGTCAAGTGATGAAGACAGCAGCGAAGAGGCATCTTCTATAGAGAATACAGAAGCAGAATCAGAAAGTGCATCCAAGGATGTAACGACTTCCACAGAAGAAGCAAGCAGTGAAAAAGCATCAACTGAGGCAGTATCAACTGAGGAAGCATCAAGCGAGAATGTTTCGGAACTTTCCTCTGAGGCATCCACTGAAGATTCAACTGAGGTAGAAACACTTTCAGAAGAAGAGCAGGAACGTCAGGATGCGATGAACGATGCAGCAGACAAGATCCTTAAGGAATTTGAGGAAGGAAATGATGCAGCAGACTTTATCAGTGATTATCAAAATGACAGTCACTTTACTGCAACAAATTCTGAGATTTCCATTAGTGAGGATGGAACTGCTGTATATAATGCAGCTGCATGGGCACTGGCAACAGACGAATGCACTGTATATAGAAGCGATGACGGCAGCATCTACATCATCCGCTGTCTTGATGATAACGATGAGGAAGCACGTCAGAGTGCCATCGATTCAGAGATCGAAAGCAGAAAGACAGCATTGTTCTCAGAGAAATATGCCGAGATTCAGGACGATTCTTCCAAGTTTAAGGTAGATGAGGATGTGATTGACACAATCCGCTTTACAACTCCGGTTTACGTAGCACCAAGCGAGGAAGAAACCTCAGAAAGTGAAACTAGTGGCGAGGAAACCTCAGAAAGTGAAACTGGCGAGAAAGAATCAACAAAAGAAGAAAAATCAAGTGAGTCTGATGAGTCAGAGGAAGCGGTAAGTGAAGCTTCTTCAGAGGAAGAGAGTAAATAATTAAGAGCCACCTAATATCGGGAAAGGCACAGTAAAGTGTCACATTACCGATTGCAGGTGGCTTTTTTGGCGAAAAACGCGCTCTCTTTCTTAATCGTTATCCCGATTTCACTTGACATCTCGTAATAATTTTGTTATAATGCCCCTCGAAGTGTAATAATTTTGTAATATTTAGTAATAGTTCACTCGTGAATTGTTACTGCGAAACTAGCGAGGGAGTGCAAGCTTACTCGCTCGCAGATAAGAATGTAAAGAGGTTTTATAAAGAAAGGCTTGGTATATATGAAGATCAAAGGAAACAGATTTGTTACGTCAATATTAGCAGCGTCTATGCTGTCTGGTACATTTTTTGTTCCGGCATCCGCAGGTGAGCTTGAGGGTGAGAGTGCAATCGCAGGCATGGCTGTTACATTGAATAACTACTACGCAGGAGAGGAAACTCCGGATGAGGCAATCTTAGATTATCTTGTTCCTAAGGCTCAGGCAACATCTGAGGCTGAGAGTGAGACAGAAACCGAAGAGCCAAAAACCGAAGAGCCAAAAACCGTTATGGCCGCTACTGTTGCTGTCACTTCAGATGCTTCTAATGTAGGACTGGTAAGCGCAGCAGGTTACTTAAACGTGCGTGAACAGCCATCCACAGGCAGTGTAACAGTCGGAAGACTTTTCAGTAACTGCCAGGTTAACATCAAAAGTTCCGTAAACAACAGCGAAGGCAGCTGGTATCGTATCACTTGCGGCGATGTAGAAGGTTATGTAAGCGCAGCCTACGTATTAGTTGGCACAGCAGCCAAGACTGCTGAGGACAATATCCAGAACCGCTATGCAGTTGTTACAGCAGATCAGTTAAATGTTCGCGACAGTGCATCTGACAGCGCAAATGTTGTTGGAACTGTATACAAGGATGAAGAGTACGCAATCATTGAGGATCAGGGTGATTTTGTAAAGATACATATTGCAAATGATGAGGTTGGATATGTTTCAAAGTCCGGTATCACCATTAAGACTCAGTTCGCTCAGGCTCAGAAGGTAGACAATGAATTTGTATCTCAGGAGCTGGAGAACTTCATGATCGATATCAACTACTCCAGAAACGTATACGAGCAGGCAATGGCAGAGGGAACAGGCGAAGGCTACTATCGTGCATATGCAGCTATCGTTTACGCAGCAGAGCTTCTTGGTTACTACAGCGAATTTGCAGCAGATTCTGGATTAGAAGATCTGGCAGCAACCTCAAAGCAGGAGCAGGAAAGCGCACTTGCACTTGCAGATGCAGCATATAAGTTAGCATCAGATTCCGGCTACTTTACTCAGGTTGCAGAATCAGTAGCATCAAGCGAGGCAGCAGCAGAATCCTCCGCAGCAGCAGAGTCTGTACAGGAAACTCAGACACAGCCATCAACAGATGCATCTTCTGAGGGAAATACAACAAGTAATACAGCTGAGACAACAGCACCAAGCAGCTCAGCATCTGATGAAACCATAAGTGTAGAAGTTCCGACTGCAGCATCTGTAACTGGCATTGAGGCTTGCTATCAGGGTGGTACAAAGTATGTGGGTGATGTTGTCTACACCGCAGAATTGTTTGTAAGAGTAAGCTACAGCGATGGAACTGTAAAGGATATTTACGACGGATGGTATTCACCACAGGTAGGTATGACCTTAAAGCAGGAGGGCTACAATGTTGTAACCATGTATTATGGTGATTTTAGCTCCAACCTTGAAGTATATGCAAACCCGGCACCGACTCAGGCAACCCAGCCGGCAGCACCAGAGACACAGCCAGCGGCACCAGAGACTCAGCCGGCAGCACCGGCACCAGCACCAGAGACTCAGCCGGCAGCTCCAGCACCAGCACCAGAGACACAGCCAGCAGCTCCAGCACCAGCCCCGGAGACACAGCCAGCGGCACCGGAGACTCAGCCGGCAGCACCAGCACCAGCTCCAAGCGGTAATGGACAGTCTATCGTAGACTATGCAATGCAGTGGGTAGGACAGTGTAATTATGTATGGGGCGGTACAAACCTGACACCAGGAGGCGGTGTTGACTGTTCTGGATTTACCATGAACGTATACGCAGCATTCGGTATCAGCCTTCCGCACTACTCCGGCGAACAGATCAACTATGGACAGGCTGTATCATACGAGCAGCTGCAGCCAGGTGATCTTATCTGCTTCTCAGGCCATGTAGCAATCTATATCGGCGGCGGCATGATGGTTCATGCAGCAAGTGCAGAGAGAGGTATCGTAGTAGATAATGTATTCTATAACAAGCAGCCGATCGGATATCGTCGTCTTGTATAAATAATTAAAATTCAAGGCCGTCTGTCAGAGTTGACAGGCGGTCTTATTTTCGTGTATTATAACCGTAAGAAACGAAGACATTAACAGTTAACGTTAACTGGGAAAGAAGGTAATATTGCATGAGACGTGATAAAGTCAATTACTATCTGGATCTGGCAGAGATCGTATCCCAACGAGGAACCTGCCTTAGACGCCGCTACGGTGCTGTTATCGTAAAAAATGATGAGGTGGTATCTACTGGCTATGTCGGTTCCCCGCGAGGACGCAAAAACTGTACTGATTTAGGGTTTTGTATCCGACAGAAACTTCAGATTCCAAGGGGTGAGCGCTATGAATTGTGCAGAAGCGTTCACGCTGAGGCAAATGCCATAATCAGTGCATCAAGAGATCAGATGATCGGAAGCTCTTTATATTTGACAGGAGTAGAAGCAGATACAGGTGAATATGTAAAAAATTCCAACAGCTGCTCCATGTGTAAGCGAATGATCATAAATGCAGGAATTGAGACTGTATATGTGCGTGATGATAAAGATAATTACCGAGTCGTAAAGGTAGCAGACTGGATTGAAAAGGATGAATCACTAGAGGGCACATTCGGGTACTAAGCAAAACATGAAATTTGGCTAATTTCATCTTGATTTTCGACAGGCGGTCATATATAATTAGGGGTGGTGTCCATGCGGCAGATTTGTTCGTGTGCGTTTGGCAGAAAAGAATGCAAGAAGCGTAAAGGCACCATGAAACCTAGGCTGGCGAAGCAAATGGTAAAAGGGCTTCGTCTGTGTGAGAATGTCACAACAACAGGAAGGAAAAGACAAATGATACATCAGCAATACGAAGTAGATGACCATCTTCATGAAGAGTGCGGCGTGTTCGGCATTTACGACATGGATGGCAATGACGTAGCGTCGACTATTTATTATGGTCTTTTTGCTCTGCAGCACAGAGGTCAGGAGAGTTGCGGTATCGCGGTAAGCGACACTAGCGGTCCCAAAGGACTAGTACTGAGTCATAAAGGAATGGGTCTGTGCAACGAGGTGTTTACCCCGGAAGACTTAGAGTCAATGAAAGGAAACATCGGTGTAGGCCACACCAGATACTCGACGGCAGGTAGTTCTACGAGAGAGAATGCACAGCCGCTTGTATTAAACTACATCAAAGGAACACTAGGCCTGGCACATAATGGCAACCTGATCAATACGCCGCAGCTGCGCCAGGAGCTTGCAAGAACAGGTGCAATCTTTCAGACGACAATCGATTCTGAGATTATCGCGTACATGATTGCAAGAGCCAGAGTTGAACAGCCGACCGTACAGGCAGCTGTCGCAGAGGCGATGAAAAAAATCAAGGGAGCGTATTCACTTGTTGTCATGAGTCCGAGAAAGCTCGTTGGAGCAAGAGATCCATATGGCTTTAGACCGCTGTGTATCGGAAAGCGTGGCAATGCCTATATACTGGCATCAGAAAGCTGTGCACTTGACACTATCGGTGCTGAATTTGTCCGTGACGTAGAGCCGGGCGAGATCGTCACCATCACACAAAAAGGAATTGAATCAAACCGAAGCATGTGTATCCCAAAGGAGCAGCATGCAAGATGTATTTTTGAATATATTTATTTTGCCAGACCAGATGCCTATATTGATGGCGTAAGTGTATATGAGAGCCGTCTGATTGCAGGACGTTCTCTTGCAAAGCATCACCCAGTTAATGCTGATCTTGTTGTCGGTGTTCCGGAGTCTGGTAATGTCGCAGCTATGGGTTATGCGATGGAGAGCGGCATTCCGTATGGCATGGCATTTGTAAAGAACAGCTATGTCGGCAGAACCTTTATCAAGCCAAAGCAAAGCAGCCGCGAGTCAAGTGTTCGCATTAAGCTGAACGTACTTACAGAGGCTGTAAAGGGAAAGCGTGTCATCATGATTGATGACTCAATCGTGCGTGGAACCACAAGTGACCGTATTGTAGGTATGCTTCGTGAGGCAGGTGCAAAGGAAGTTCATGTAAGAATCTCCTCACCGCCGTTCTTGCATCCGTGTTACTTTGGAACTGATATTCCATCTGAGGATCAGCTGATTGCACACAACAGAAGTGTAGATGAAATCTGTAAGATTATCGGAGCTGATTCCCTCGCATACTTAGACGAGGAATGTCTGTATGAAATGTCAAAGGGACTTGGCATTTGTACTGGATGTTTCAATGGCAAATATCCGCTGGATCCGCCGACAGAGGACATCCGCGGCGACTATCAAAAGTAAAAAGATATAGAAGAAAGGTTGGTTTACTATGGCAACAGATCGTTATACAAGCCCACTTTCCGAGCGCTATGCCAGCAAGGAAATGCAATATATTTTTTCACAGGATAAGAAGTTTACCACATGGAGAAAGCTGTGGATCGCACTTGCAGAGAGCGAGAAGGAGCTGGGATTAAATATTACAGACGAGCAGATCGCTGAGCTTAAAGAGCATCAGAATGATATCAATTATGATGTTGCAAAGGCGAGAGAGAAGGAAGTTCGTCACGATGTTATGTCTCACGTTTATGCATATGGTGTACAATGTCCAAAGGCAAAGGGTATCATCCATCTGGGTGCAACCAGTTGCTATGTAGGTGACAACACTGATATGATCATCATGCGTGAGGGACTGCAGCTTGTAAAGAAGAAGTTAGTCAATGTCATTGCTGAGCTGGCAAAGTTTGCAGACCGCTACAAGGCGCTGCCGACACTGGCATTTACTCATTTCCAGCCGGCACAGCCAACCACAGTCGGAAAGCGTGCAACGCTTTGGATGATGGAGCTTGTGCAGGATTATGAGGATATCTGCTATGTAATCGATTCCTTAAAGCTTCTTGGCTCTAAGGGAACAACAGGTACACAGGCATCCTTCATGGAGCTGTTTGACGGTGACCATGCAAAAATCAGAAAACTGGATCAGATGATCGCAGATAAGATGGGCTTTGCCGGTGTATATCCTGTTTCTGGACAGACCTACTCCCGTAAGGTAGACAGCCGTGTATTAAATGTACTGGCTGGTATTGCAATGAGTGCACATAAGTTTACAAACGATGTGCGTCTTCTGCAGCACTTAAAGGAGGTAGAGGAACCATTTGAGAAGCATCAGATCGGTTCTTCTGCAATGGCATATAAGAGAAATCCAATGAGAAGTGAGCGTATTGCTTCTTTGGCAGACTATGTGATCTCAGATGCTATGAATCCGATGCTTGTCGCTTCAACTCAGTGGTTTGAGCGTACACTTGACGATTCTGCAAACAAGAGAATCAGTATTCCAGAGGGCTTTTTGGCAGTTGACGGTATTCTGGATCTTTACCTGAATATCGTAGACGGAATGGTTGTTTATGAGAAGGTAATTCACAAGCATCTGATGGCAGAGCTTCCATTTATGGCAACAGAGAATATCATGATGGATGCAGTAAAGGAAGGCGGAGACCGTCAGGAGCTGCATGAGAAGATCCGCCAGCTGTCCATGGAGGCTGGACGTAATGTCAAGGTAAACGGTCTTGACAACAACCTGCTTGATTTGATTGCAGCAGATGATACATTCCACCTGACAAAAGAGCAGCTGCAGCAGTGCATGAATCCAGAGCGTTACACAGGACGTTCTAAGGAGCAGGTAGAGGATTTCCTCGCAGAAGTAATAAATCCAATCCTTGCTAAGAACAAGGAAGACCTTGGTATGACAGCAGAGATTAACGTATAAGAAAGGTAAGGTAACTGATATGGCAAGAGCAATTGTAGGCGCCAATTGGGGCGACGAGGGCAAAGGTAAAATTACTGATATGTTAGCACAGGAGTCTGACATTGTAATCCGTTTCCAGGGCGGAAGCAACGCTGGACATACAATTATCAACAATTATGGAAGATTTGCAATGCACCTTCTTCCGTCCGGCGTGTTCTCACAGCACACTGTAAATATCATTGGAAATGGTGTTGCACTGAACATTCCGTATTTTATAAAGGAGTTAAACAGCTTAACTGAGCAGGGCGTTCCGAAGCCAAACATTATGGTTTCTGATCGTGCACAGATCCTGATGCCATATCATGTAGCATTGGATACCTACGAGGAAGAGCGTCTGGCAGGAAAGTCCTTTGGTTCCACACGTTCCGGTATCGCTCCGTTCTACTCTGATAAGTATGCAAAGATTGGCTTCCAGGTAAGCGAGCTGTTCGGAGATATGGACGAGTTAAAGGAAAAGTGCGAGCGCATCTGCACCTTAAAGAATGTTATGCTTGTTCATCTGTACCACAAGGATCCATTAAATGCAGATGAGATTTTCAATACACTTATGGAATACAAGGAGATGATCGCTCCTTACGTAGCAGATACAGGACTTTACCTGCATCAGGCAATCAAGGAAGGAAAGAAGATTCTGTTAGAGGGACAGCTTGGTACCTTAAAGGATCCAGATCATGGTATCTACCCGATGGTAACTTCTTCCTCTCCATTAGCAGCATACGGCGCAATCGGCGCAGGTATCCCGCCATATGAGATCAATGAGATCACAACAGTTGCAAAGGCATATTCTAGTGCAGTAGGTGCAGGTGCATTTGTCAGCGAGATCTTCGGTGAGGAGGCTGATGAGCTTCGTAAGCGCGGTGGTGATAAGGGTGAGTTTGGTGCTACCACAGGCCGTCCGAGACGTGTTGGATGGTTTGATGCAGTTGCAACAAGATATGGCTGCCGTGTGCAGGGAGCAACAAGTGTTGCACTTACAGTACTTGACCCGTTAGGCTACTTAAAGGAGATTCCGATGTGCGTAGGCTATGAGATCGACGGCGTTGTAACAAAGGATTTCCCAACCACTCAGAAGCTTGAGAAGGCAAAGCCGGTATACAAGGTACTGCCAGGCTGGAACTGCGATATCCGCGGAATCCGCAATTACGAGGATCTGCCAGAGGCTTGCCGCAACTATATCGACACCATCGAGCAGGAGATTCAGGTTCCGATCACACTCGTATCAAACGGACCGGGAAGAGAAGAGATCATCCACAGAGAGTCAAAGTTAAAGTAATATTTACAAATAAAAAGAGCAGGCAGGGCATCTGATATGTACCCCCAATACTGGACACCCAGTATTGGGGGTATTTTTATGAAATATAGTTATGAATACAAGAAAAAGTGTGTGGAATTGTACCGCCAAGGAAAATGGCCAGAAACACCAGAGGGAGTAAATGAAAAACGATTTCATGATACAATTCGGATTTGGGTTCGTACAGAAGATGCTTGTGGTCCAGAAGCATTTCGACATAAAAATCAAAACAAAGTATGGGCAACAGAAGAAAAGTATGAGCTGATTGCTAAAATTTTGGCCGGTGCATCGTGTAAAGAAACGGCAATTTCGGCTGGAATCAGTGACGGTCTCTTGTACCAATGGGAAAGAATAAATGGCAGGAACATTACAAATCAAACACGGGGCAAAGATGCGTGTGGCATATGACGCACCAGTCGGTCAGGAACCAAAATTTAATATGGTATGCACATTTAATAAGGCGATTGACGAGTCAGCGTTTCTTGTATCAGTTCCAATGGTTGGAGGAAAGGCGCTGATTCCAGAAGATACTCAGAAGATGCTGTTCCAGTATGGAGAAGGCGATGATGCACAGATCATTGCAGGCTATGTAGATGATACGGTAAAAGAGGGTATACGCCGTTATTGGAAGGTTCGCCGTGTCACGGAGCAGCGACAGTTAATCAAACGTATTGATGTCCGTATGAAGATTGAACTTCCAGTTCAATTCATGCAGGATACATGGGCACTCAACTCAGATGGTGAAATAGATAAGGAACAGGGACAGACAATGGATATCTCCAACAATGGTCTTGCTGTTTACATGAACCATTGGTTTGATGTTGGAGAAAGCTGTATCTTCACGCTGCCCCGAATAGGAACAGTATCATCCGGACAGAAATCACATGATGTGGTAGGAGTTGTCTGCTGGATGCGTGAACTGCCAAAAGGCGGTGCTTTTCGTTTTGTAGCAGGTATTCAGCTGCGCTTTGCAGATCTTGAAGAGCGCAAACAGATGCAGGAATATGTGGCTTATGTAAAGAAAAGGTATAAGCTGTAAATGTCATGAAACTAGGAAAAAATAAAAAACAAAAGACGGATCAAATTATACGTATCGAAGAGCTTGAAGCTTTGATGCAAAAATATGGTGACGATTTAAAGCCAGAAGATATGGAAGATATCGTCAGCATGTATATGCCTCATAGAAAGCGCCGAAAACTTGGAGCTGCCCTGCTTCGTCTTGACAAGCTGCAGTTACTTCTATTAACGTTAATGCTAGTTGTCTGCATCCTCTTTATTACTGCATTCATGCAGGAGAAGATGGGAAACTTCACTATTAACCTGAACCGACTTGAGCTGTACAGAAAGGGTATCAGTATAGCAGATAATGGAGACTTCAAGGGTGCGACAGCACGACTTACTGCAAGCACAGTAAAAGATGCGACAAACATCTCAATTGACGATATTCCTGAAGATGTGGATGACATAGAGGGCGGTCATAATGGAAAAAACTATATGGCGTACACATATTATCTTAGAAATGCAGGAAAGGAAGATTTAGGTTATGTTGCATCCATTACACTTGACTCATGCTCAAAAGGTGCAGAAGAAGCAGTACGAGTAGCAGTCTGGAGAAATGGAGAACGCACTGTTTATGCAGAACCGTCTGCAAATGGAGAGCCAGAAGAAGGATGCGTAAATTTTGAGTCTGACACGATTGTGTGCAGCTATGAAGAAACAAATTTTCTTGTCGGAAACGTAGATAAATACACAATTGTAATATGGATGGAAGGCGATGATCCAGAATGCGTAGACCGCATTATCGGAGGAAGCGTCGAGCTTAGCATGAATATAGACTCAGACTACGACGATCAGTCAAGCCTGTTATGGAAATTTGTTACCGATATTAAAGATACACTGTTTGACGACAAGCCGATTGACGCCGCCGGAAACGAAGCACCAAACGACAGTTATTACAGTGACAGGGTAATCACCTGGGAAAATAGAAGAAATAAGGATTAAGTAGTCAGTAGTCAGTGGTTAGATTGTTGCTAGCGAAAATTTGTGTTTGGTATGACCGGTGCCACAACCACCGATTATATATAAGGGGGAGATTCCACAAGGGAATTTTCCAGCGGCTGAATAATAAAAAAGACCGAACAAAAGATAGATTTGTATTGAGATCATATCCTCACCGAAAACGGCAGAGGAGATAACTCAATTAACCGGGCCCGGTGAGAGCTTGATCTGAGTACAAAAGCCTTGTCCGATAAAAGGAAATATACATTTCAGCCGCAAAGGATTGGAGGAAATTATAATGAAGAAAGAAAATTTAGGAAGTGTAAAAGCTCTTAAAAAACAGCTTGGCGCAGCGGTTGCCATGGTATGCGTTGCCGCTGTAGCGCTCGGATCAAGTACGTATGCTTGGTTTGTAACAAATAATAAGGTTGATGCAACGACCACAAATATTTCTGCACAGTCAAATGCTGCATTTATGACAATTGAAGAAGGTTTAACAGGAGCAAGTACTTCAGATGCGACATCTGCAACATATAAAACAACAGGTTCCGTAGCACTGTTCCCAGCACGTGTTAAAGCCAATGCAACAGCCACATTTGAAACAGCTTATGGTACTAGTGTTGATGATGGAACAATTGTAGAGGATACATTAGCAGATGTTGGTACTCCGGATGTTGCAGTAACTAATGAATTTGCAAAACTCAACGATTTCAATATCGGTTCTAAAGGTGCTAACTTAACAGATATGAAGATTGCTTCCGTACAAATTGGTAAAGGCAGTGATGATGCTGAATCTACTAACAGCGATATTAATTCTGCTGTTCGTGTATTAGTAGTTACTGATTCCAATTGGGAAGTTTGGAATCCGACTACAGGTAAATGTATTCAGAGTAAAGCCAATATAACAAATAGTGCTAATGGGTATGATGCATCTGTTTTAGCAGCAACAATCACCCCTGGAACAGACACTCCAGTACACGTTTATATTTATTATGATGGTGATGATACGAATATTAAAACAAATAACCTTGCTAAGTTGACATCTTCAAGCAATGTTGTAATTACTTTCACAGCTACAGCACCATCTAAGACAACAAAATAAATGTATTTAATGTTCTCCACGGTTGTGGCGTGGAGGGCATATCAAAAAACAGAAAGAATTCTGTTTTTTGATATGCCTTAGAAGGGAAGAAATAGTATGAAGAATATTAAATATATAAAAGAATTAAAAAAAGAATTGTTTGCGGCTGGATTAAGTGTGATATTAGCTGCAGTTGCACTTGGTTCATCTACTTACGCTTGGTATGTTGCTAATACTTCCGTTAAAGGAACAACAAGTATAATAAGTGCCAAGGCAAATGGAATAGTTCTTCAAATCGTTGCAGGAAACAAACCTGAACATGGATCAAATACATCGACTATTGCATCTAATGAAGGACATGAAATTAGTCCAGCATCAACAAATAATATATCCAAGTGGTATGTGCCTGCCACTTGGGAAGGAATGAATGTTAATACATATTCTTCTCCTGAAATTGATGCAGATGGAAGATACACTGTTCAGAAGAAAAATTTTTATGCGTATACAGTATCTGAATATACATTGTATACAGTAAATAGTACTGGGTTAGCAGATGTTTATTTGGATAACAGTACAATAAATGGACCGGTAACAGTTACTGCGTCAGATGGAGCTTCACAGGAATGGTTTGATAAAATAAAAGGAAGTATTCGAGTTGGTATTGCAATCAATGATAAATTAAAAGTTGTATATGCTCCAGTGGTACCGTCAGCAGCAGATGGTGGAAATGATGTAAATAAAACGATCGGTTGGAGTTGTGTAAATGAATCGATGACAGGAACAACGACTCCTACATATATGCATATAGCAGAAAACAATTTAATTGATCAAGAAAATGGAAATTGGGGTGCAACAAAAACTGGAGATTCCTATGTAAAGCCAAGTGGCACAGCAAAAAAAATTGCTGAAAAAGTAGGATATAATGGAGTTTCGATGAAAATCTATATATGGATGGAAGGAACTGATTCAGATTGTGTTAATATGAATAATTTGAAAACAGGAATAGAAAACCCAACTTTTAATGTAACTGTAAGTTTGGTTGGTATTGCGGTAAATTAAATATGTTCTTTTGAAAGGTCATGGCACGAACCATGGCTTTTCTTTTTCTCCGATTTTCCCATATAGTCTACTATTCCCAATCTCCGCCACGCATTTTCGGTACATCTGATGAATTGCTATTTCCACGACTTCTGGTATAGTCATGTAACTGAAAAGAGAACTTCAGAAGGGAGAAATGCAATATGCGAAAAAAGCAGGACATCATGTGGGAACAAAGTACACTATGGGAATCGGTGGAGAAATGGGTGACTAAGTATTTGAAAAAAAATCATTCAGAATATCGAGAACTCCAGGTAAAAGCAATGAGAATTGTGCACGGGCAACCACGGTGACAGGAACGGTGGCCATTTAATTGGATACGGTGGCTTAATTAGTGTCCCGGTGGCTCAATAAGTATCTGTAATTACAAAACGAGATGATTTGAGAAAGAGCCAGTGCCACTGTCGCGATGGAAACTTCTTGATATGCGTGTTGATGTATGTTAATATAAAAATACAATAGGAGCATGATTCTGTATTTATAGGTGAACATTATGAGAAAATTCAAAAAGTTTATTCGATTTGGATTTGCCCATCAACTCCTGAGTGCAGAAAAAATCAAATGACTCGCTACCACATGACGAAGGATCAAGTAATTGGTAATACATATGTGAAGGAAGAAGCGTATGATTTGCTGGAGACAATCATTCTTAGTCTAGGAGAACCAGAGAATGATGCAGACTGCAGCATATTGAATCTATTAAATATACTTTTTTCTCCATCGGTATTGCCAGATGAAAAGAAAAATGTGTTGAGTAAAAAGTACAATATTGCAATGACTGCAGAATTAGAAAGTGAGGTGCAGCGTATGTGTAACTTGAGTACAGCTATTGAGAACCAAGGTATTAAAAAAGGTCTTGTAGAGGGTCGCGCAGAAGGTGTTGATCTGATGGCAAAATTAGTAAAAATTCTTCTCGCTGAGAAAAAGTACAGCGATGTAGAAAAGGTCTCTGATGACGCAGAATATCGCGACAAGCTTCTGAAAGAATACAAGCTGGTTGGATAATTGATATACCCCAAGAAATTAACTGTTGATTTGTAGTCAGCCTGCTAGAGATTATGTTTAACAGCATAAGATTCTGCAGGCTGTTTTTTCCACGGTGACAGGAACGGTGGCTTTTGGGTGCTCAATTATTTTTCATACAGTTTTGCAGCTTCACGTAAAACCTTCTGGCTGGCAAGCGGGATGCGGCCGAGTCCGTCTGGTCCAACGTTAAGCAGATAGTTGATACCCATACCGTTTAATTTCTTGCGGTTTGCAGCGATGATTTCTGGACTCTTCCAGTTCTGATCGTGAGCAGAGAAGCCCCATGTGCGGTTGATGGTAGCAGCAGTCTCATACAGTCCGTATGGAGATGGCTTGAAGCCGTCAATGCCGTTCATCAAAGCTGGGTCAAACTCAGTGTTCTCAGGCATAGAATCTGGAATCTCGTTGTCGCCAAGTGATACATAATCGTAAGCACCGTTTCCAAGACGGGAGTTGATCAGGCAGTCAGGCTGATACTTCTTGATAGCATCGAACAGTGCGCGGCTTTGATGTTCTTTTAAGGTCATTGGCATATCAAACCAGATCAGGCAAAGTTCACCGTAGTTACGAAGAATCTCTTCAACCTGCGGATAAATCTTTTCATTAAAGCAGCGGTCAAAGTTTTTGTTTGCAGCATCCGGGAAGTCCCAGCTATTGTCCCATGTAACACCCTGGCTTGGAATGTGGTTTGACAGATAGCCGCCGCCGTCCGGATGATGCCAGTCAAGATCCTGAGAGTAGTAAAGACCCATCTTTAAGCCATGCTTGTAGCAAGCTTCTGCAATCTCGCCGATAACATCACGTCCAAATGGAGTTGCGTCAACAACATTGTATTTGTCAACCTTTGAGTGGAACATAGCAAAACCATCATGGTGCTTGCTGGTGACAACGAAATATTTCATGCCGCAGTCCTTTGCAAGCTTAACCCATTCCTCAGCATCGAAAAATACTGGATTAAATGCTTTTGCCAGTTTTCCATACTCTGCATTCGGGATTGCCAGATTTGCCTGAATCCATTCAGCGTAAACACCACTGTAGCGATCCTTATACTCGCCTGCAAGAAGTGAGTACAGACCCCAGTGAACCATCATTCCATACTGTGCTTCCTTGAACCATTTTCTCATGTCCATAATTATTCCCTCCAAAAAATAAAGTGTAAAAATAAATAAATGCCAGCACTAATTATTAAGCATTACCTGATAAATGCAGGGCAGCCCTTCACGGTCAGATACAAAAATAATACTCTTGTTGTCCTCAGAAAAGCACGGATGTGGATGTGAATCCTGCGGATTTCCATGCTTAGCCAGCCAAGATGTGCCATGATAACAAAGCTTCTTTTCTGTGCGTTTTTTGACATCAATCAGATAGATAAAATCATTGCTTATGGTATTGGCTTTTTCTTTCAGCATTTCCTCTGTCAAAAGGTGAATTGGAACATCGCTTCCTTGAGAGTCACCGACCATGTACTCATTTTTCTTATCACAGATAAAATGTGCAAACGGAGAACATGGCATTAGAATTTCTTCTTTTAATGTTTCAGGATCCATAAGGCGGATGTTTTCAATCTTGTCGCCAGTTGTTTCACGGTAAACGTAAGCAAATTTAGAACCATCAGGAAGCCAAAATTCATGTGTCAAAATCAGATCAGATGGTTGCTTGCGGCAGCAGCGATAACGGCTGCCATCGCTTTGTATCAGCCATAGTCTGGCATCAATCAGATCATAAGGTCCTTCATGACAAAATAAAATCGTATCCGGGTCATTTGGACGAATCTGTGTATGACCAAACCAGCAGTGATCCTCAAGTACTACGTGGCTCTTTCCTGTTTTTACATCAATGTAGACAATGCGGCATAGTGGCTTAGCCTCGCAAGTAAGCGCAAAAAAGTTCCATCCGGCGCTTCCATCACGCGGCGGCAGTGTATCCTGTTTTGTCTCTACGATTGACATAAAACGATTGTCACTGCTCATGCCAGGTGCAGAACCGCTCCAGCCTTCTGGTGTTTCGTAAAAGCAGTGCGTTTCAAGCGTCTGTGCATCCATCGCGTAAAAGCGGTTGTTTTGCTGATAAAAGATGGTTTTGTCGTCATGTGAAAACATGGCGCTGTCCTGACCGACACCATCTCCCTCTGTTATCTGGCGAATCTCACCGTTATGGAGATTGAGTGTATAAAGCTGACGGCCCTCGTCACGCTTCTGGCAGATTAAAAGGTATTGTCCGTCAGATGTAGTCATGCGGTTATAAAAATACATGTGGTGACTAAGTATAGACGGATCCGTCAGGCGTTTTACAACAGTGCCAGTGTGTGGATCTGTGTATTCTGAAAATGTGCTGTGAAAAATTTGTCCCTTACTCATAAGAATACGTAAAAACCTCCTGCATTTGTGCTGCTAATTATAATTTTACCAGAAATATATACAAAAGCAAGCATATAAGATAAAAAATATGGAAGTATGTGTTTGCTTTTGCTATAATAAAAAGCGGATAACTATTCAGAAATATCAAAACAGTAACACCATTAAAACACGAGAGGGCAAAAATATGGAGACGATGCAGGGAAAGAAAAACATTGTACTGATTGGAATGCCGGGAGCAGGAAAGAGCACGGTTGGGGTTGTGCTGGCAAAGAGACTTGGCTATCGCTTTCTGGATTCAGATCTTGTTATTCAGGAGCAGACAAAAAAGCTGCTTCATGAACTTATTACCGAGCATGGAGTAGATGGCTTTCTGAAAATTGAGGAAGATATCAATGCAGGGTTAGACTGTGAACAGGCAGTGATTGCAACTGGAGGAAGTGTAATCTATGGTGAAAAGGCAATGGAGCATCTGCGCAAGATCGGCTGTGTTGTCTACTTAAAGCTTTCTTATAAAGAAATTGAGGATCGTCTTGGCGATCTGACGGCGCGTGGTGTTGCATTGAAAAATGGACAGACACTCAAAGATCTGTACAATGAGCGCTGTCCATTATATGAAAAGTATGCACATATCGTGCAGGAATGTGATCACAAGCGGGTTAGAGAAATCGTTCAGGAGCTTGCGTCACAAGCAAATGCGTAATTAACACTCGCATCCAATCAAAATACCGCCTTTTTCAGCATAGTAGCTGCAAAGTCCGCGGCAGTGTCTAAACTGGACATCTGCCTGCGGATATTTTTTATAGATTTCTGCCTGAATGCTTTCGGCAAGCGCTGCATTTTCGATATGGCTGATGCGTACCTTGCCGCCGTGATAGCCTGCAGTGTCGAGCTGTTCCATAATAGAAGCAACAAGCTTTTTAGAGCTGCGGCATTTGCCAATCGGATGAATGCGTCCCTCTTCGCTTGCTGTGTTAAGAATCGAAATGCCTAAGATGCCGATGGCAGAAGCAACTGCTTTGTTAATGCGGCCGTTGGCTGCTAGATTATGAAGAGACTTTAAGGCAAAGAACAGACGCGTTGTGTGAATATATTCATCAGCAATACGAATTACTTCATCATATGATGTACCGGAAGCGACAAGTTCCTCAAGCTTTTCAATAAAGAGCCATAGTTCAGGTCCGGTAGTCAGTGTGTCAAAGATATGGATTTTTACTTCAGGATGCTGCTGCTCATAAATAGACTTTGCGGATAATGCAGAGTTGAGTGTTCCGGAAAGTGCGCTAGTCATTACTGCAACGTAAATCACATCAGCACCTTCAAAGCAGCTTAACCAGCTTTCAATGCTTGGGCATGCCGTGTAAGAGCGTCCCTTGTGAGCAGAAAGATAATCAAGCATCTCGTGTGTATTTAGATTGTTGTCATCTAAAAAAGAGCGCTCATCTGTAGAGATAGTCAAAGGTGCTGTACGAAACTGACCATCTGCGCTGTCAAAAAGTTCGCAAGAAGAGTCGGAAATAATTCTGGTAATCATATATAATAACCTCCATTGTTTTTGAAAAAAATATTATCTGGTTTTGAAAACTACATAATCTAGTAATAGTATAACAGATAATTATAAAAAAACAACTGGTAAATGACAAGAAAAAAGAAGATCACCCGTTTTTGGATGATCTTCTTTTTTTATTTATCCATGATCTCGGAAATAGCGTCTAAGATCTTTCCGTGACATCCACCGCATCCAGTAGAGCAGTGGGTGATTTTTTGTACTTCATCAAACGTCTTTTCTACATCGCTGAAAGTAGGACTGTTGTGCAGCGCTTCTGCGACATCAAAGTACGTTACATTTTTACAATTGCAAATGGTATAATTTTCCATGTCATTACCTCTTTTTAAAGTGACAATGATTAACGTTACTCACCAAAATATCTCTTTAACAGACCTGCAAATGCCTTGCCGTGACGAGCCTCATCGCGAGCCATCTCATGAACAGTGTCATGGATTGCATCAAGGTTAGCAGCCTTAGCACGCTTTGCAAGATCCATCTTACCAGCAGTAGCACCGTTTTCAGCCTCTACACGCATCTGAAGATTCTTCTTTGTGGAATCAGTAACAACCTCGCCTAAAAGCTCAGCAAACTTAGCTGCATGCTCAGCCTCTTCGTAAGCTGCCTTCTCCCAGTATAAGCCGATTTCCGGATAGCCTTCTCTGTGAGCAACACGAGCCATAGCCAGATACATACCAACCTCAGAGCACTCACCCTGGAAGTTAGCTCTTAAATCAGCCAGAATATCTTCGCTGACACCCTTAGCAACACCTACAACGTGCTCAGCAGCCCAAGTTAAGGTCTCTTCCTGCTTTGTGAACTTGGAAGCCGGTGCCTTACATACTGGACAGAACTCCGGAGCAGAATCTCCTTCATAAACATAACCACATACCTGACAGACAAATTTAGCCATAATAGTAATCTCCTTTTCTAATAAAAATATTTATTGTTAATGTCAGCGGAAAAACCGCTTATTATTGTTTGTTACCATATCAATCAGGAACCGTGATAGGGGTCGGTGCCCTGATTGATAATAGTAATTGTTACTGATATGATAGTAGCATAAACCCACAAAGCTGTCAAGAGTTTTTTCAAAAATATAATAAAAAAAACTATTTTGTATCCTCTGAACATCTTTTGCATACCCCTTTAAATAGCAGGGCATGACTTTCTACGATGCCATCAATATGTGCCTGAGCGAGCTGATTTAAAGAATCAAGTGCTGTCATTGGGACATCCTGCAGGCAGCCGCATTTGCGGCATAAAAAGTGATAATGAGGAACGACATTTGGGTCAAAACGGTCAGATCCGTTATCCATCGGAATCCGCATCAGCTGACCATTTTCCTCAAGAACGCCTAGATTGCGATAGACAGTTCCAAGACTGATATTAGGGTGTGTCTGGCGGAGTGCCTGATAAACAGATTCAGCGCTTGGATGATCTGTGCGCCCTGTGAGATACTGAACAATTGCTTCACGCTGGCGGCTGTATTTTATCATAATTAAAATTCCCTTCTATGTAATAATAATTACTACTTTTGTTTTTATTATACAAAACTAAACGTAAGATGTCAACCACTTTCGGGGACTCTAGAATCTAATGAGTACAGTTCACGGATCATCCAATGTTTATGGCAAAGCCCGAAGGCGAATGGCTTTCACGAGGCGGACATTTGTGTGGAAAAAAATATATGAATATGCTATGATATTTGATACCAGATTGCTGCGTGCTTTGCACTCCCGCAATCTTCAAAAACATGAGTAAGAAAAGCAGAGGTGCGCGAATGAGACTGACAGGAATACATATTAAAAGCTTTCGTGCAATCCGGGATGTCACAATTGATTCAGTGGAAAATGCCCTGATTCTTGTTGGACAAAACAATACCGGAAAATCCACGATAATAGATGCACTGCGTGTGGCACTTGGAGATATTGCGATAACAAAAAAGGATTTCAACTGGGATGGTGGCAATATTGAGATTGCGCTTACACTTGAATTGACAAAGGATGATTTGAAGCGTCTTTGCCGAAGAGGAATAATCAGCCGTTACAGAAAATTTGATTCTTGGTTTGAGGATTTTCAAAAGAAGCTGCCATCGTTTGTATCAATGTTTGAAACTGACGGTGAATCAATAAATGAGCGTGGTGAGCTGTCTTTTTGCTTTATCGCAAATAAGGATGGCAGAAAGCGCTATTTTGACGGCTTTAAAAAGAACAATCCTTATATTGAAAAGCTGCTTCCACGTATCTATAGTGTCAGTCCTGAGCGTGATATTGAGCGGCTGCAAAGTGATCTTTTGCTTCTTCGTGAGGACGCGCTGATTTCTAAAATGCGAAGTGGTTGTTGTCTGTTTGAGGAGGCAAAGACATGTGACCATTGCTTTTCATGCATCGGCTATATCAATCAGAAAAAACCAATTGAGCTTGATGCATTCGAGGCATCTAAGCTTTTAGACTACAAGCTGTACCAGATAAACCTTGAAGAGTTTTCAAAGAGTGTAAATGAAAACTTTAAGAAAAACGGCGGCCAGGATGAGATTGTCTACTCCATGAATAGAAATGTTGAACAGATGCTTCAGGTTACAACAGAAATCGGCAGTAAGACACAAAGACAGACACATACGCTTAGTGAGATGGGAGAGGGAATGCGAAGCATCTATCTTTTGTCTCTTCTTGAAACATATACAGAGATGCAGGAACAGCTTTCAAGTATACTGATGATTGAGGAACCAGAGCTTTTTCTTCACCCAACACTGCAGCGTGTGGCTGGTGAGATTTTGTATCGTTTGTCACGAAAAAATCAGGTTGTGTTTACAACTCATTCACCTAATCTTCTTGCAAACTTTAACAGCCGCGAAATTCGACAGGTAGTACTTGATAAGCAAGGCCGTTCCATTGTGCGCGACAATACGGATATCAGTGTAATATTAGATGATTTGGGATATACGGCAACCGATCTGATGAATGTAAACTTTGTATTTATCGTGGAAGGAAAACAGGATAAAAACCGATTGCCTATTCTGCTTAAAAGATATTATTCTGAAATCTATGATAAAGACGGCAATCTGTCGCGCATCGCAATTATTACAACAAACAGCTGTACAAACATAAAAACGTATGCAAATCTAAAATATATGAACCAGGTCTATTTGAAAGATCAGTTTCTGATGATACGAGACGGTGACGGAAAAGACAGGCGAAAGCTGATAAGCCAGCTGTGTAATTATTACGAGGAGGCAGGAAAGCGCGACGTAGACCATCTGCCTAAGGTGCGTCCTCAAAATGTGCTTGTTCTGAAATATTATTCATTTGAAAATTATTTCTTTAATCCCAAAATCATGGCGCAGCTAGGTGTTGTCGAGTCAGAAAATGCATTTTATCAGACCTTCTATGAAAAATGGCAGGAATATTTATCGAGACTTTCAAGTGGACAAAAGCTTATAAGTGTAATAGGTCACGATCTGACAGGACCAGAGGATGTAAAAGCACATATGGAAGAAATACGCATTTATATGCGCGGCCACAACATGTTTGACTGCTTCTATGGTCGTTTTAAAAAAGAAGAAAATGAACTTTTAAGCTGTTATGTAGCGCTGGCACCGCGAGAGGAATTTGCCGATATCCTCGATGCAATAGACCGTTTTGTATATTTTGAGAGTCGAAAGGTATGAAAGCCTACGGGTAATATGTTACAAAACGCGAAAAGAAATACTTTAAAAAGCAATCAAAATATGGTAAACTGATAGAGAAGCAGCAAAAGTTTTGGCTGCATGACAAAAAGTAAGTTAGTGTAAGTTAGGAGAAAGTTAGTAAATGGAAGAAATCAGCGAACACCGCATAGATAAGTGGGAAACACTTATGTTTACATACGAATCTGCGCTGAAGGAAATAGCAACAAAGATTGATATACTGAACAATGAATTTATCAAAATACATAATTACAATCCGATTGAGCATGTAACATCACGAATCAAGTCTTCGGAGAGTATTGTAAAGAAATTAAAACGCCATGGCCTAGAAGTTAATATGGACAACATGCAGAACTGCCTGAGTGATATAGCAGGCATCCGTATTGTCTGTTCCTTTACTTCTGATATTTACCGAATTGCGGACCGCATTAGCAGTCAGTCAGATATTCAAGTGCTGACCGTTAAAAATTATATCGCAAATCCGAAGCCAAATGGCTACAAGAGCTACCATATGGTTGTATCGGTGCCCGTATATTTGTCAACAGGACCGGTTAACGTGAAGGTGGAAATTCAGATTCGCACAATTGCGATGGATTTTTGGGCATCACTTGAGCATAAAATCCGCTATAAATTCGAGGGAAAAGCACCGCAGCATATCAATGAAGAGTTAAAAGCTTGTTCAGACATTGTAAATATGCTGGATGCAAAGATGCTTTCACTAAATGAAGAGGTGCAGGCATTGCCAAAGGTAGGCGTCGAGGAACAGCACGAGGAAAACGTCAGGATGCAGAAGATGTGGGAGGAAAATAAAATAGTAGACAAACTTCAAAAAAAATAATACATCAAAGCGCCTGAGCGTATGTTTTCTAAAAAATTGAGAACCCTTTCAAGGGAATCATCTATTAGAAAAGGAGATTGCATATGAACATTTTGTTTTATGGTACCAAAAAGTACGATGAAGAGTTTTTTGATGCGATTTTGCCAGAGTATCCAGAGCTTTCGATTCATTATCTGGAGGCAAATTTGTCACCAGAGACAGCTGCATTAGCAGCAGGCTACGAGGCGATCTGTGCATTTGTTAATGCTAATATTGGGGCAGAGACGGTTGAACAGCTGCATCGTCAGGGCGTTAAATTAATTTTAATGCGCTGTGCAGGCTACAACAATGTAGATTTGAAAAAGACAGCAGAGTATGGCATAAAGGTTGCACGTGTGCCTGGCTATTCACCAGAGGCTGTTGCAGAGCATGCGATGGCATTGGCGCTCACAGCAAATCGTCATACGCACAAGGCTTATATCAAGTGCAGAGAAAATGATTTCAGCTTAAACGGACTGATGGGTGTAGATCTTTATAAGAAGACAGCCGGAATCATCGGTACTGGAAAAATTGGTATGGCGATGGCACGAATCTGCAGAGGTTTTGGCATGAGAGTGCTTGGCTATGATATGTATCCAAACCCTAATAATGATATCGAGTATGTAACTCTTGATGAACTGTTAGCGCAGAGTGATTTGATTTCACTTCACTGCCCGTTAACTGAGCAGACACATCACTTAATCAATCGTGAGTCTATTGCGAAGATGAAGGATGGAGTGATTTTAGTCAACACATCAAGAGGTGGTCTTGTTAATACAGAGGAATTGATTGAAGGTATCAGAAAGGGTAAGTTTTTTGCAGTTGGACTTGATGTTTATGAGGAAGAAAATGACAAGGTTTACGAGGATCTTTCAGGCACAATTCTGCAAAGCTCCACAATGGCAAGACTTTTATCATTCCCAAATGTCATGGTAACTTCTCATCAGGGCTTCTTTACAAGAGAGGCGCTTGAGGCAATCAGCCGCATCACGCTTGAAAATGCAGCTGCATTTGAAAAAGGCGAGACGCTTGAAAATGAGGTAACAAAGTAAACCCTAAAAGACAACATGGTATAATAGGCTGCCGATATCCGGTAGCCTTTGATACAACTATACATAGACAAAATATGAAGAGACACTAATCAGAAGGGCGGTAAGGAACATTATGAAACTGTTAGAAGAAAGAATTCGCAAGGATGGTATTGTAAAACCAGGAAATGTATTAAAGGTTGACAGCTTTTTAAACCATCAGATGGATATCGAACTGTTTTCAGAGATGGGAAAAGAATTTAAGAGACTGTATGAGGGTTGTCCAATCAATAAGATCCTCACAATTGAGGCGAGCGGTATCGGTATAGCCTGTGTTGTAGCACAGTATTTCCATGTACCAGTTGTATTTGCAAAGAAGACTCAGAGCATTAATCTTGACGGTGATGTTTATTCCACAAAGATTCAGTCTTTTACACACCGCAGAATTTATGATGTGATTGTTTCTAAAAAGTTCCTTTCTCCAGAAGATCATGTACTTATCATTGATGATTTTTTGGCAAATGGATGTGCATTAGAGGGACTGATTGATATTGTAAAAAGCTCTGGTGCTACAATCGAGGGTGTTGGTATTGCAATCGAGAAGGGCTTCCAGAAGGGCGGCGATTTAATCCGCAGCAAGGGTATTCGCGTAGAGTCTCTGGCAATTGTAGATGGAATGAATGCAGAGACTGGAGAAATTTTCTTCAGAGAGCAGTAATAAAGGAAAAGCAAATGAAACCCAGGGGATTCCTCTGGGTTTTACATTTGAAGCCACAACGCAAAGTGGTTTAACAAAATATATAAGAACAGCAGACAGAGGAAAAAGATTATGAAACTTGTAATTCAAAGAGTAAATCATGCAAGTGTGACAGTAGAGGGTAAAGTAACAGGAGAAATTAAAAAAGGTTATCTTGTTCTTCTTGGCGTTGGACAAGGTGACGATGAGTCAATGGTGGAACGATATGTAAAAAAGCTTCATAAGTTGCGCATTTTTTCAGATGAAGAAGGAAAAATCAATCGTTCAATCGAGGATGTAGGCGGTGAGGTGCTTGTAGTATCACAGTTTACGCTGTATGCCGACTGCAAAAAAGGTAATCGCCCAAGCTTTACGCAGGCAGGTTCCCCAGCAGAGGCAGAGCGCTTATACGAATATTTTTTAGAGGAGTGCCGAAAAGAATTTGGCAAAGTCGAGCATGGTATTTTTGGAGCAGAGATGAAAGTATCACTCGAAAATGATGGACCGTTCACGGTAATCTGGGATAGCAGAGAATGGTAAATTTGTGAAAATTGAATGAAATTTTACTCAATTGGTTTTCAAACGCATAAATTTGTGATAGAATGAATTTATGTCATTCAAAGAAAGGGAGTCCTGGACAATGAATCAGGACAGGTGAAGGTAATGAGAAGAAGATTTTTAGCAGCAGCACTCGGTATGAGCATGGCAGTAGCTATGACTCCTGCAGCAGCATTTGCAGAGGAAACAAGCACAGAAGAGGCAACTGAGGTTGTATCAGAGGTTGCATCAGAAGATGAGACTGATGCTGAGGAAGAATCAAGCGAAGCCGAGACAGAGGCATTTGATTATAGCGAAGGCTATGATGAAAAGGGATTTTTTGAAGGTGTGAAGGCACTTGATTATGTAACGCTGCTTGATTATTCCCATATGGAGCTGTCAGATGAAATCATTCCATCTGATGAGGCTGTGCAGAGCCAGATTGATAAGACATTAAGTTCTTATACAAAGACAAACCAGATCACTGATGAAAATCGTCTGATCGAGGATGGTGATACTGTAAATATTGATTATGTAGGTTCTGTTGATGGTGTTGAGTTTGAGGGCGGAAGCACTGACGGAAAAGGTGCAACTGTTACCATTGGCGTAACAAACTTTATCGATGGATTTTTAGATCAGCTGATCGGTCATGCACCGGGCGAGAACTTTGATATCAATGTTACATTCCCAGATCCATACACTAAGAACACAGATTTAAGCGGCAAGGATGCTGTTTTCAATATCACAATCAACTACATCGAAGAGAAGATAACACCAGAGTTTGATGATGATTTTATCGCTGAGAATCTGCCGGATTATGAGAGCGCAGAGGCATATCGTCAGAGCGTCTATGACAATCTGTACAAGCAGAACATGTATAACGCACTGTTCCAGTATGTAGTAGAAAATTCCGAGATCAAAGATGTACCGGAAGAGGTTGTTGATACAGTTTACAATGAGCGTTATCAGTATTATACCTCTATCGCATCTATGTACGGTGTAGGAATAGATGCTTTCTTATCTGCAAATGGACTTGATGAGGATTCCTTCAGGGATATGTGCAAGACATATGCAGGAAACTATCTTGTACTGCAGGCCGTTATGGAAACTGAAGGTTGGGAGATGACAGCAGATATTGCAAAGGAATCTTTAAACTTTACTGATGAGGATTACGAGAAGGCAGTTGGTGTTTATGGTGAGCCATATGTAATGTTTGCAGCAAGCACTGATTATGTGTTAGGAAAGCTTTCAGAGAACGTAACCTTAGTCGAGATGGAAGAGGAGTCTTCAGAAGAAGTTTCTGAGGAGGCATCTTCTGAGGTGTCTTCCGAGGAGGTATCTTCCGAGGAAGTTTCCACAGAGGAAGCATCTTCTGAGGCAAAGTAAAACATTCTTGTATATAGGATAATAACAAAGAGTATTGTCTGATTGATTACAAACAGGCAAAAAGCCCCGTTGGAGCGGTAAATGCTTCTTCGGGGCTTAAAAAAATGTTAAAAAGAAAAAGCGACAGTTTGGGGAAGAAAAAAAGGAGAAAAATTATGGAAGAGAAAACAAAACCACAGGCAAGAACGCGGGATTTGGGAAAGGGAAGCATACCAAAACTTCTTGCACAGCTTGCGATTCCGGTTGTTGTCGCACAGATTGTCAATTTGCTTTACAACATTGTAGACAGAATTTACATCGGACATATTCCGGGAATAGGTGCGGCAGCGCTTACTGGTGTTGGCTTGTTTGCACCAATTTTAATGCTGATAAATGCGTTTGCTATGCTGTCTGGTTCAGGCGGAGCACCAAGAGCAGCAATATTCATGGGAAAGAGGGACAATGAAACGGCAGAGAAGATCATGGCAAACTGCTTTTCATTGATTTTAATTTTTGCAGTTGGACTTACCATTTTATTTTCTATTTTTGCACCAAGGCTTCTTATTTTATTTGGAGCTAGTGATGCAACGCTGCCGTATGCAGTTGAGTACGCGCGAATTTATATTTTTGGAAGCATTTTTGTGCTGATTGTTCTTGGAATGAATCTTTTTATCACAACACAGGGCTTTTCTAAAATCAGCATGATGACGACTTTGATTGGTGCAGTCATTAACGTTATACTTGACCCGATTTTTATTTTTGTGTTTGATATGGGGGTGCGCGGTGCAGCAATAGCAACTGTTTTAAGTCAGGCAGTTGGTGCCATCTGGGTGCTTCGTTTTTTGACAGGAGAGAAGACAATCCTGAAATTAAAGCTGTCTAATATGAAGCTAGACCCGAAGGTGTTTGGACCGTGTCTTGCACTTGGCATTTCAAGTTTTGTAATGATTTCCACCGAGAGCCTTTTGTCGATTAGCTTTACATCAAGTCTTGCCCGTTATGGCGGTGATGTGGCAGTTGGTGCGATGACTATTATCACAAGTGTGAATCAGCTTATTACAATGCCTCTTCAGGGTATCTGCCAAGGCGGTCAGCCAATCATAAGCTATAACTTCGGAGCTGGAAACAAGGATCGAGTAAAGAAGGCCTTTTTCACTCAGTTTTTTGTGTGCGCTGCATTTACCATTGCCGGATGGCTAGTCATGATGATTGTACCACAGCTGTTTGCAGGTTTATTTACATCGGATACGAACCTAGTAGATTACACTTCATGGGCACTTCACATTTATATGGCGGGTATATTCTCAATTGGTTTTCAAGTGAGTTGTCAGCAAAGCTTTATGGCACTTGGCCAGGCGAAGGTAAGTCTGCTTTTGGCATGCTTAAGAAAAATTGTGCTGTTGATTCCGCTTATATTTATTTTGCCGTGCTTCTTGGCAGACAAGGTATTTGCTGTCTTTTTAGCAGAGCCAATCAGCGATATTTTGGCAGCAACTGTAACGACAATTACATTCTTAACACGCTTTGATAAGATTCTTGAAGTAGGTGTGCAGGTAAAAAAAAGGTGATTGATAAAATTTCGCTCCTGTGTTAACATAAAGAAACAACAGGGAAAACAAAAGCGGGAGGAAATCGTAATGGTTACTTTAAAGGAAATTGCGCAGCACTGCGGTGTTTCAGTTACAACGGTGTCAAATATTGTAAATAATAGTCCCAAAAAGGTCAGGGATGAGACACGTAAAAAAGTAATGGAAGCGATCGAGGAACTTGGGTATCATCCAAATTACTTCGCGCAGGGGCTGCGCAGACAGCGCACTCAGACAATTGGTGTTATCACTGAGGATCTCGAGCAGTTTACGACGCCGGAGATTGTCGAAGGCATTATGAAATATTGTGAGGAAAAAAAGTATCGTGTCCTTCTGCAGAATCTTAGGCTGTATTCAAGATGGCAAGATAAATGGTACAATGATGAAACGTTAATCCATAGTGTATTAGATCCAGCTATGAAGGAGCTTGTAAGCATTAAGGCAGATGGACTGATATATGTAGCAGGTCATGAGCGAGAGATACATCTGTTTGAGAAAAAAACAGACATGCCGCTTGTACTAGCTTATTGCTGCTCAGATGAAAGTATGACTTCTGTTGAGATCGACGATGAGGAAGGCGGCTATCAGATGGTGAGCTACATTTTAGCACAAGGATACAGAAAGCTTGGAGTGATAAGCGGACGTGCTGACAATATTCATGCAAAACGCCGTTTGCTTGGCTGTCAGCGAGCACTGTTTGAAGCAGGTATTCCGTATAATCCGTCATGGGTTCTTGATGCAAATTGGGAGCCTGAAAAGGCATATACGATGACAGCTAAGTTAGTGAATGCTGGGGTAGATGCGATTTTTTGTATGTCAGACTGGATGGCAGGCGGTGTGTATAACTGTATTCATGATATGGGACTTGAAGTGGGAAAGGATATTGCTGTTACTGGATTTGATAATGAGAAGGTTGCAAATTGGTACATTCCCAAGATGACAAGCAGCCGCCTTCCTCTTCTTGAGGTTGGAACAGAATCGGCAAGACTGTTGTTTGAAAAGATAGAAAAGCAGGACAGTGATGATAATGGAGCTGATAGTGATACGGTAAAGCACATTAAAATTCCATGTGAGATAAAAATACGCGAGTCAGTTCCAAAGCGAAATGAGTAAGAATAAAAACGGTAAACAAATTAGAGGAGCAGTCGGTAAGGCTGCTTCTTTTTTTTGCATGATTTTGTAAATTGGGATCGGAATAGTTAGTATTTTGCAAAATGTAAAAGAGTAACGTTAAACAAACAGTAGAATGGTAAAGCAACACAAAAAAACAGGCTGAATACATAAAGAATATAAAAATAAGTATGCAAAATAGACAAATATAAAAATAAAATCAAATTAGGTATTGACAAAATGCCTGCAAAGTGACATAATGAGATTAACAAAAGAAAAACGTTACACCAAATAAAAAAGAAAGGTAGTGGAGCAGTTGGAAAAGAAAAAGATGACGAAAAAAAAGTGGAAGTCCATACGGTTGTTTTTGTATGTAGCACCTTTCATTGCATTGGTAATTATATTTAGTTACTATCCGTTATACGGATGGATTTACGCATTTTATGATTATCGTCCGCCAAAGCCATTTTCTGAGGCGCAGTTTGTTGGCTTAAAATGGTTTAAGTCACTGGTTGAGAACGATGTTAAGATCAAGCAGATTGTTCAGGTATTAAAAAATACATTTGCGATGAGTGCGTTAACACTTGGTACATCATGGCTTCCAATGCTGTTTGCTGTATTTTTAAATGAGATTCGATGCGTGAAGTTTCGTAAGTTTGTCCAGACTGTTACAACGCTTCCAAACTTCGTCAGCTGGGTTCTTGTATATTCAGTTGCATTCAGCTTGTTTAACAGTACAGGTATGGCAAATACACTGTTAATGAAGCTTGGATTTACAACAGAGCCAATTTTGTTTTTACAGTCTACAAAGCATGTTTGGTTTACTCAGTGGCTGTGGCTGACTTGGAAGAATCTTGGCTGGGCGGCAATTATGTACATAGCAGCAATTTCTGGTATTGATGATGAGCTGTTTCAGGCAGCAAAGGTTGACGGTGCAAACCGTATGCAACTGATTCGTCATATTACAATTCCAAGTTTGATTCCGACTTATTTTGTTTTGCTGATGATTAACATTGCAAACTTCTTAAACAATGGAATGGAGCAGTATTACGTATTTCAGAACGCATTTAACAAACAGTACATTCAGGTACTTGATCTTTACGTATATAATACCGCAATGGGAAGCGGAAGCTATTCCGTATCTGTTGCAATTAGTATGTTAAAGAGTGTAGTCAGTGTAATTCTTCTTGTAGGTGCAAATACCTTCTCGAAGAAGGTACGTGGCGAGAGCTTTATCTAACTTGGATCGGAGGGCAGCTTAGATGAAAAAGGAACAAGTTCATCAACATAAGACAAAGATGAAGGAAAGCTTCGGCGACCGTATGGTCGGTGTTATCTGTTACATCATATTCAGCCTGTGCGCGCTAGTCTGTGTATATCCGTTTTACTACATCTTTATCAATACAATCAGTGCAAATGATTTAAGCGCCAGAGGCGTGATTCTTTTCTGGCCGAGAGGAATTCATTTTCAGAATTATGTGAGCGCACTAAAGATTGACGGTTTATTTCAGGCAGCAAAAATTTCTCTTGGAAGAACAGTAATCGGAACATTTTGTACTGTAGGTGCATCAGCATTCTTAGGTTATATGTTTACTCAGGAAGATATGTGGCACAAAAAGTTCTGGTACAGACTTTTAGTTGCAACGATGTACTTTAATGCAGGAATTATCCCATGGTTTTTGACAATGAAAAATATGCATCTTACAAATAACTTCCTTGGTTATATTTTGCCGGCAATTGTTTCTCCATTTAACATTATCCTGACAAAGACGTTTGTGGAGTCTGTTCCAAAGGAACTTCAGGAGGCAGCAGAGATTGATGGTGCAGGAACTATAAAAGTATTTTTGAAGATTATGATTCCTGTTATTAAGCCGATTATGGCAACAGTTGCTATTTTCTCAGCAGTTAATCAGTGGAATGCATTTCAGGATACACTTCTTTTAATGACAGATACGAAGCTGTATCCGCTGCAGTTTATTTTGTATCAGTATTTGAATCAGGCAAGTTCCTTAAAGGCACTGGCAAACAGTTCTGCAAGCTCAGGCGCTATGGCAGCTGCTTCCGCAACAGCACAGACAGCGACGAGTGTGCGTATGACTGTTACGATTTTGGTTGTTGCACCAATCATGTTTGTATACCCGATTTTCCAGCGATATTTTGTAAAGGGTATTATGGTAGGAGCAGTTAAGGGCTAAAGGGTCAAAAGGAAAAATTAAAGTAAATTAAAGTAAAAATCAAAGAAAATCAAAAAGGAGGATTTTACTATGAAAAAGAAAAATGTAGCAAGCATGGCAATGGCAGCGATGATGGCAGCAGGCGCACTTCCAATGAATGCGTGGGCAGCACCAGAAGTGAATCATGATGAACCCCTGACAATCGAAGTTTACGATGTGGCAGCAAACTATCAGGGTATGCAGACTGGATGGTACGCAAAGGAAATCAAGGATCGTTTCAACATCGAGTTAAACATCGTTGCGCCGCAGGTATCTGGTGATGCAGCATCTCTTTACCAGACACGATGTGCATCTGGTGATCTGGGTGATATTATTATTCTGGATAATGCAGATATGCAGGATTGTGTTGATGTAGGTCTGATCGCAGATATCAGCGAGGATCTTCCAAATTATGAGAATCTCATGAAATATGATGAGCAGATTAGTCTGTTTAATGATTCGATAAATGAAGTAATCGGAACGGAAGGCGTTTATGCAATTCCGGCAGAGATGAACTCCAATGGACCGACTGAGTACAAGGAAGATACTGTAGCTGTAATGCCAAGACTTGAGTGGGATCATTATGTAGAAGTTGGCGCACCAGAGATGAAAAATCTTGACGATCTGTTAGATACCTTAAAGAAGATTCAGGATGCTTATCCGACAAATGAGGCTGGAGATAAGACATACGCACTGAGCTTATGGCCGGATTGGGATGGCACAAGTATTGAGAATGTAAATCAGCTTACAAAGTGGTATGGTCAGGAAGTAAATGGTTCTATTTTACTGGGAACAGATAATTCCATCACACCATTAACTGATAAAGACGGCGCTTACTATAAGATGTTAAAGTTCTTATATAAGGCAAATCAGATGGGACTGGTTGACCCAGATTCCGCTACACAGGACTGGAATGCAGCATGTGACAAGATGCGTCAGGGAAGAGTTCATCTGTTCTGGTACAACTGGCAGTATGGTTTCTGGAATTCACCAGCTAAGGGCGAGGCTCGTCAGAATTATCGTGGTATTCCGCTAGAAGATCTGAATATTTATCAGGCATCAGATACCTACTATGGTGATGGCCGTGCATGGGCAGTTGGTTCTAACGTGTCAGATGAAGATAAGGCGCGTATCCTTGAATTTATGGATTGGCTTTGCTCACCAGAAGGTCTGACTATGCAGCATATTGGTCAGGAAGGCTTTATTTATACTGTAAATGATGATGGTACATATACACTGACAGATGCTGGTATGACAAGATTTGCAGATGATCCTCAGGTACCAGAAGAACTTGGCGGCGGTTCCTGGACTGATGGAAATAACCAGATAAATCAGTGGCTTGTTGCAAGTATTGAGATGAATCCAGAAACAGGAGAGACATTTGGAAGTGATTACTGGGCATCCTTCCTTGAAAAAAATAACACAGCAACAAACAAAGAGTGGAGTGAGAAGTTTGGTTCTGAAACTGAAGTTTCATATCTGGAGGAAAATGGAATGCTTAATATTGTTCCGAATGTAAACCTTGTACTTCCAATTGATACAACCGATATCGCGCTGATCAGAAGTCAGTGTGGCGATCAGGTCAAGGCAACATCCTGGCAGGCAATCTTTGCATCAGATGATGCTGAATTTGATCAGATGTGGGATGAAATGTGTGTTACACTTGAAGGTCTTGGATGGGACCAGCTTGTTGAGTTTGATACAGATAAGTATCAGGCAGTAGTAGATGCAAGAGAGGCAGCAGTAGCAGAGTAAATGAAAATGAGTTGTTCTGGGCTGCATATATAAAGTGATCTGAGGTCAAAGGGGAAAAAGAAAAAAGGAAAAGACAGACACAGCATGGATGATCTGGCGGGGAAAGGCAAAACTGCTATTCTCCGCCTTTTCTATAAGAAAAGGAGAAAAAAATATTATGAAGCTTTATATTAACGAAAAAAATATAAAAGGTCATATTGAGCCGGAGATTTACGGGCATTTCAGTGAGCATTTAGGCCGCTGTATTTATGAGGGAATTTATGTGGGAGAGGATTCGCCAATCCCAAATAAAAATGGTATGAGAACAGATGTGGTTGAGGCTTTAAAGGAAATTAAGGTTCCTGTACTTCGCTGGCCGGGCGGCTGTTTTGCTGATGAGTATCACTGGATGGATGGTGTTGGTCCTAAGGAAAGCAGAAAGAAAATGATCAATACCCACTGGGGCGGTGTGACTGAGGATAATAGCTTTGGAACACATGAATATTTTGAACTGTGCGATCAGCTTGGCTGCAAAACATATGTCAACGGAAATGTTGGAAGCGGCAGTGTGCGTGAGATGAGCGAGTGGGTTGAATATATGACATTAGATGGTGTGTCACCGATGGCAGATCTCAGAAAGAAAAATGGCAGAGAAAAGCCGTGGAGAGTGGACTATTTTGGTGTTGGAAATGAAAACTGGGGATGTGGCGGAAATATGACACCAGCTTACTATGCTGATCTTTATCGCCGTTATCAGACATATGTGAGAACATATGACAGCAATGCACCGATCTTTCGTATCTGCGGCGGTGCGAATGCTGATGATTATAAGTGGACAGAGGTGGTGCTTCGCGAATGTTTTGCAGAGCCGGCACCAAAAGAAGTACATGGCATGATGGATGGTCTGTCTGTTCATTATTATTGCGGCGCAGAAAAGGGACCACATAAGGGAAGTGCGACAGACTTTTCAGAAGATGATTACTGGTACACAATGAATCGTGCGCTCGGCATGGATGAGTTGATTTACAGACATGGTGCAATTATGGATCAGTATGACCCAGATAAAAAAATCGGTATGATGGTGGATGAATGGGGCTGCTGGCATGATGTAGAGCCGGGAACAAATCCGGGATTTTTGTTCCAACAAAGCACAATGAGAGATGCACTTGTAGCAGGAGCTACATTTAATATTTTCAATCGCCATTGTGATCGTGTGAAGATGGGATGTATCGCACAGATTGTAAACGTGCTTCAGTCAGTTATTTTAACAGATGGACCAGAAATGATTCTTACACCGACCTACCATGTGTTCCATATGTATCGTTTCCATCAGGGAGCCGAGCTTCTTGAGAGTTGCCTGTCTGAGACAAAGAAGGTAGGAAATGATAAGTATCAGATGGATAACATTCAGCAGTCAGTATCACAGGATAAAGATGGCGTAATTACTATAACACTTGTCAATACATCACTTGATGGTGAGGAGACTATCGAAGCTGTTTTGATGGAGGAGACACCTAAAAAGGCAGAGGGCTTTATTCTTCACGGCGGATTAAATGATTACAACGAGTTTGGAAAAGAACCGGTTTTATATGAGAAGCCGCTTGATGTGCAGCTGACACAGCGCGGTGTGAAGTTTGTGGTACCGGCATGCTCAGTAGTGACGGTGCGTGTATATTAAGTGAGGCAATGATATGCTAACAGCAAAGTCCAGGGCAAGTAATTTTATAACAAAGGTGGTCAGGCAGAAAAACACATTACTCTTGATATCACAGGCAGCTAATGTTAGATTGATACCAGTATCAGATTGTGTTGTAAGAATTATTTGTGTGAAGGAAGAAGACGGGGAAATAGAAGAATGGCTTGAGCAAAAAGATGGTTCTGTACAGTGGAATTTTACTGTGGATGAAAATATTGTCTGTATGCAGCTGACGGGTCTTTTAATAAAAATAGATCGGGCTTCGTCCTCGATTTCTTACTATAAGCCAGATGGTACATTGCTTTTGAAAGAACGCAAGAAAGATAGTCGAACGATGGAGGCGTTCCAGTCCTATCGTGTGGAGCAGGCAGGACAGACCACGCATATTCAGACAGCAGACGGTGTAAAAACATTTGTAAAGGATGCCGTTCGTGTGCCTGATAAGCAATTATATCATACTAGGATGCATTTTGAGTGGCAGCAGGGGGAGGCACTGTACGGACTTGGCCAGCATGAGGAGGGTGTTCTTAATCTTCGCGGTCATCAGGTGTATCTTCATCAGGCAAATCGAAAGATTGCGATTCCGCTTTTGGTGTCAAGTCTTGGATATGGCATTTTAATAAATACATCGAGTACAATGATTTTTAGCGATACAGAGTACGGTTCATATTTGTATACTGAAGCAGTACCCCAGCTTGATTTCTATTTTATCAATGGTGAAGGAATGAATGGTGTTGTACGTGAGTACAGAAGGCTTACGGGAAAGGCATCAATGCTTCCACGGTGGGCATTTGGCTATCTGCAGTCACAGGAGCGCTATGAGTCTCAGAAGGAAATTTGTCAGGTAGCCAAAGAATACCGAAGGCGTGGTATTGGTTTGGATGGTATTGTATTGGACTGGTGTTCCTGGGAGGACGGAATGTGGGGACAAAAGAGTTTTGATCACAGCCGTTTTCCAGATCCATCAAACATGATTCAGACACTTCATGATGAGGATGTTCACTTTATGATTTCAATTTGGCCGAATATGGATCCAAAGTGTGAAAATCACAAAGAAATGAAAGAAAAAAATTTGCTGCTTCCATTTTCAGATATTTATAATGCAAGGACTGAGCAGGCAAGAAAATGCTACTGGGAACAGGCAAAACGGGGATTATATCAGTATGGTGTAGATGCGTGGTGGTGTGATTCAAGTGAGCCATTTACACCTGAATGGAGTCATACAGAACGCGTGGAGCCAGCTTTACAGTATGAAGAATATAAGAGGACGGCAGGAGATTATCTTGGAGAGGAGCATACGAATGACTTTGCACTGTATCATGCAAGAGCTATCTATGAGGGACAAAGAAGTGAGGAAAAAGGCAGCGATAAGCGTGTCTTTAATCTTACGAGAAGTGCATGGACAGGTCAACAAAAATATGGTACTGTTATGTGGTCAGGAGATACTGCAGCCAGTTGGGAGACTCTTCGGCGTCAGATTCCAGCGGGACTGAATTTTTGTGCTAGTGGATTTCCATACTGGACAGCAGATATCGGTGCGTTTTTTGTAAAAAGAGGAGATTACTGGTATTGGGATGGTGAGTATGATGATACCGTGGAGGATCCAGCATATCTTGAACTATATACGCGATGGTATCAATGGTGCTGTTTTCTTCCTATATTTAGAGGACATGGTACGGATTGTCGACGTGAACTGTGGAATTTTAAGGGAGCAGATGGTGTATTTTATCAGGCTATGCTTCGAGCAAATAAGCTTCGCTATGAACTTCTTCCTTATATATATTCGACAGCAGGAAAGGTATGGCTGTATGATGCATCTATGATTCGTATGTTGGCCTTTGATTTTCCAAAAGATGCTAAGGCACTTGAGATTACAGATCAATATTTATTTGGAGAGAGCCTGATGGTATGTCCGGTGACAGAAACCATGTATTATAAGAAGAGTGCGACAGGAGCAGAAAAGCAGGAAAATCCGAGTAAAGTTCGTAATGTATATTTGCCAGAAGGCTGCGGATGGTATGATTTTTGGACAAATACGTATTATGAGGGTGGTCAGTGGATCGAGGCAGAGGCACCGATTGAGCGTATACCATTGTTTGTAAAGGAAGGAAGTATTTTGCCAATGCAGCAGTCAGCGAATAGTACGGCAGAGACAGTAATGTCAGGTAATCTTACATTTGTTGTGTATGCCCAAAAAGACTGCAGCTATGAGCTATATACAGATGACGGTGATGGATATGCGTATGAGAATGGTGCATATACGCTAGAGACCTATATGTGGAATCAAAGCGAACAGATTCTTAGAGATAGCAAGGGCAGGGAAGTGGTTTTTGTTTATGGCAAAGCCTCAAAGTGATTGTGTGGAAAAATCATGATCGAGTGATATTTTGTGAAAGAAATAAAATTAAGAAAGGTTGGTATTACAGTATGAAAAAACAGGCATTTAATCCATATCTTCCGTCATGGGAATATATTCCAGATGGAGAACCTTATGTATTTAATGGACGTGTGTATGTTTACGGATCGCACGATTTTTACAATGGATATGTATTTTGTATGGGTGATTATGTATGCTGGTCTGCTCCAGTAGATGATTTGGGAAATTGGCGATATGAGGGCGTGATTTATAAAAAGACACAGGATCCGGAAAATCCAGATGGAACGATGTGTCTGTACGCACCTGATGTCACAGTTGGACCAGATGGAAGATATTATTTATTCTACGTGCTTGATAAGCTTCCGGTTGTATCAGTTGCAGTTTGTGATACACCAGCAGGAAAATATGAATTTTTAGGATATGTTCATTATCCAGATGGCACGCGTCTTGGTGAAAAAGAAACAGATGAGCCACAGTTTGATCCAGGTGTAATCACAGAGAAAGATCAGACTTATCTGTACACAGGTTTTTGCGGAATTGGGGATAAGTCGAGAAGCGGCGCGATGGTGACAATCCTTGATAAAGATATGCTGACTGTGAAGACAGCACCGAAAATTATTGTGCCGGGAAGTGAGTACAGCAAGGATACGCCATATGAGGGTCACGCATTTTTTGAGGCTCCGTCTATTAGAAAGAGAGGCGACACATATTACTTTATTTATTCGTCTGAGGTTATGCATGAGCTTTGCTATGCGACGAGCAAGGAGCCTACGGGCGGCTTTAAGTATGGCGGCGTGATTGTAAGTAACTGTGACCTTCATATTGATACATATAAGCCGGCAGATATGCCAACTGCATATGGTGCAAACAATCATGGAAGTATGGTCCAGATTGGAGACGATTGGTATATTTTCTATCACAGACATACAAACGGTACGTGGTACAGCAGACAGGGATGCGCAGAGCGCCTGACATTTGGTGAAGATGGCAGTATTTTCCAGGCAGAGATTACTTCATGTGGATTAAATGGCGGACCACTAGTTGGAGAGGGTTATTATCCGGCGTATTTGGCATGCAATTTATTTACAAATGAGCCTTCTATTTATGTAGATGAACGTTTTCCTAAGATCATGCAGGATGGAAGAGATGGTGATGAGGATCCGGCATATCTTGGTGCAATTGTGGATGGTACAACAGTTGGCTTCAAATATTTTGATATGAAGAACATTCATCAAATTTCGATTGATGTTCGTGGTTATATAAAGGGAAGCTTTGAAGTAAAAACTGCATGGGATGGCAAAGTGCTAGCACAGATTCCAGTAGAGTACACGAATGTATGGAAACATTATAGTACACCAGTTGACATGCCAGATGGTGTGCAGGCACTTTATTTTACATTTAAGGGAGAAGGAAAGGGTTCACTGAAGGGCTTTTATCTGGAGCACTAGTACTTTCTGTGAAAGAGCGTTATAATCATCATAGCGTTTTAGAGAGGAGAAGATCAATGATTCGACAAACAAAAACAGAAAATGGTCTGGTGCGCGGTATTGAGGCAGCCGATCCGCGTATCACAGCTTTTCGCGGTGTTCCGTTTGCTGCACCGCCTACAGGGAAGAATCGCTGGCGCGCACCTCAGCCGTGTGAGAATTGGGAAGGAATAAAGGATTGTGCACGCTTTGCACCGATTTCTGTGCAGGATACGCCAGGCATAGGTGATTCTCTATACAATAGAGAGTGGCATGTTGACCAGGATGTGCCTATGGATGAGGATTGTCTGTATCTAAATATCTGGACAGGAGCAAAAAGCGTGGATGATAGACGTCCAGTTCTTGTTTGGTATTTTGGAGGCGGCTATCAATGGGGCTATACAAGGGAGATGGAGTTTGACGGAGAGCGCCTTGCAAGACAGGGAGTTGTTGTTGTCACCGTCAATTATCGTGTGAATGTATTTGGCTTTTTGTCACATCCTCAGTTGACAAAAGAGCAGCCAGAAGCACCGTCCAATTTCGGAAGCCTTGATCAGAAGGCAGGTCTTGAGTGGGTTGTCAGAAATATTGCTAATTTCGGAGGTGATCCAAATAAGATTACAATTGCCGGGCAGTCGGCAGGCGGTGCAAGTGTAATGTCGCAGCTCGCATGTGAAGAAAATGAAGGAAAAATTTCCGGTGCGCTTGTGATGAGCGGTATGATTGGAAGTCCTTATGAAAAGACACGTTTTGGCACACCGACACCTTTAGCTACGGCAGAGCAGATCGGAAAAGACTTTTTTGAATTTCTTGGCGTAAAAACCTTAGAGGAAGCAAGAGCACTTGATGCATTTGAGATTCGTGATAAGTATTCTGATTTTGCTAAGGATCATCCGCGTATGTATACTGTGATTGACGGTGTATTCTGCAAGGAAGACCCATACAAAAAGATGCTTGAAGGAAGAAGCCTTTTAGTGCCTCTTATGGCAGGAAACACATCAGATGAGTTCTTAAATCATATTGAAGCTAAGGACGGCGAACAGCTTTTGAAAAAGGCAGAGGAACTTTTTAAAGATAAGGCAGATCAGTTTTTGTCATTTGAAGAAAATAAAAAGCAGACACCAGAGGGATTTTCGCCTATCAGTGGAATTGAGTACAGCGTAAAGCGAGCATTTTTATCAAGAAAAGCTACAGGCTGTAATCAAAACAGCTATTATTATCGTTTTGATGCTGATATTCCAGGATGGGACAATGCAGGCACATTCCACTCGTGTGATTTATGGTTCTTCTTTGAGACACTTGCCAAATGTTGGCGACCATTTGACGGTCATCACTATGATCTGGCGCGTCAGATCAGCAGCTATTTTGTCAACTTTATAAAAACTGGCAATCCAAATGGAAATGATTATAATGAAAATAAGCTTCCAGAGTGGAAGCCATACTGCGATGCAGACCGCTATGAAATGAATTTTACAAAAGATGGTGCAGCAGGTGGAAGTACAGAGACTGAAAGAATGCGTTTTTTGCTGGATAATGCAGAGTAATTAAAAAAACAGGCAGAGGAAATCGTAATAGATTTTCCTCTGCCTGTTGGCATTTTTGTGAAGTATATGATATATTTTTGTTAGCAGCAGGAAAGGAGAAGACAATGAAGTGTTTTAATTGGTTCAATGATTTAAGCTCAATTTTAACTTTAGATTTAGCAACTGCAGCAGTTGAGGAAACAGAGCCTGAAAGTATGGAATTTCTGGCGAATGAGCTTGGCGATAAGGTGGAAAAGCTAAGCCAGATTTCATGGAAAGAAATGTTTGAGAGGTATGTGCCGGTTGTATGTGACTATTTGCTTCGCATTGCATTAGTATTAGTGATCTTTTTTGGCGGCAGAAAGCTGATTAAAAAGATAGTAAGCTTATGCGATCAGGCATTAAAACGTCATGGCATGGAGGTGACTGTGCGCCGCTTCTTTTGCAACGTGATCAATGCACTTGGTTATATTTGCATGTTGGGCATATTGTTGCAGACGGTAGGACTGACGGCAACATCGCTGACTGCACTTGTAGCATCTGCTGGTGTTGCAGTTGGTCTTGCGCTTCAGGGAAGCCTTTCTAACTTTGCAGGAGGCGTGTTGATTTTACTGATGAAGCCGTTTGTCATTGGTGACTACATTGTGCAGGGAAATACAGAAGGCACAGTAAAGGAAATCGGTCTGGTATATACAGAATTAATTACAGCAGATAATCGTCTTATTGTGATTCCAAATGGTACGCTGATAGACAGCAGTATTGTCAATGTAACAGCAACGGGAAAGAGGCGTCTTGAGTTATCTGTGGGAATCGGATATAAGTCCGATTTAAAAAAGGCAAAGGAAGTACTGATCCGTCTGGGAGAAAATGATCCTGCAAGAGATCCGGAAAATCCCGTCAATGTATTTGTGTCAGAGCTTGCCGAAAGCTCCGTAAATTTAGGACTTCATGTGTGGGTTTCATCATCAGAATATTGGAATGCAAAGTGGCGCCTAACAGAAAATATTAAGATGGCATTTGATGAGGAAGGAATTGAAATACCGTTTAAGCAGGTTGAGATTTCAGTAACGAAAATGTAATAAAGTGAAAAAAACTTGACAGTAGCCATATACCATGATAATCTATACATAGATATACGAGGTATTAGCTGCGAAGTTTATTCAAGAAGGAAAGGAGTATTATGAGCGTTAATAAAGAATTGGTAAAGGGAAGCACATCTATGTTAGTACTTGGTGTGCTTGAGGAGAAGGAAATGTATGGCTATCAGATCATTAAAGAATTGGAGCAGCGTTCTGAAACAGTTTTTTCCCTGAAAGAAGGAACACTTTATCCGATTCTTCATGTGCTGGAGCAGGATGGCTTTCTGGAAGCATATTGGGAGGATACGAGCTCAGCGAGAAAACGCCGCTTCTATAGGATTACAAAAAAGGGGAGAAAAGAGTTGGACAGACAGAAAGAGGAATGGAAGGAATATGCAGGAGCAGTAGGAAAGGTGCTGCAGCTGCAAAATGCGTAATATGCGAAAAAGTGGCATAGCGCTTTGATGAATATTTCTGATCTAAAGTATATGAGGAAAGGGAAGGTGATTTTATGAGTGGTATGGGGACGAATGGTGCTAATCAGACAGATAATGGACATATAGAAAAGATGAATGCCTTTCTTGACCGGGTAACAGAAGAAATTGTTGGCTTGAGAGAAAAAAAGATGGTTCGTGAGGAGATGGAAGATCACATTGAGGACGAGGCATTTGAGCTCATGGACGAGGGAATGAATGAGAGCGCAGCTTATGTAGAGGCAGTGAGCCGCATGGGTGATGCAAATGAGCTTGCGCATGAACTTATGCTTGCGCATCCATACGATTCCAACAATGGTTTTAATAAGATGCTTACCGTCCTTTGGATTGGAATTTTCTTAATCTGGCTGCCAGATGTCAATAATATGCGACCAGATGCGATCAGTTGGATAGGAACATATATTATGATATTTTCCTTATATCGCATGAGAACAATCAGCAAGTCATTTCGCAAGGCGTTTTATGCATCATATGGATTGGGCTTACTGATGCCGATTACTGTCTTGGCACAGACACAGCCGTATGCAATTTTGCAGACAATCTTGCGAGTGGGAAACATGATTGCTTCCGGAATTGTTCTTATGATGATGGCAAATTATTTAGATGCAGCAGTAGAAACAGAATTAAATAAAGACGATGGCAGTATTGCCTGGGTGCTTAAGGTCTATATTTGCGCAGAGACCCTTCTGATATTGATTCTTAACGCGATTCATGGATTTCCAAAGGAAAGTGTCAATATAAATGTAAATGGTACGTGGGGCTTTCTTATTATAATTGGAGTGATTGCACTTAAAATTTGTGATATTTTGTTTATTATCAAAACATGGAAGATCAAGCGTATTTTGCAGGAGGAATCTTACGCTGGAATTGAGCCATTTTCATGGAAAAAAATTTGGGGTTATTTAATTCCACTCGTGGGCATGACACTTTTACCAGCGCTTGTCAGTATAGCAATTTCCATCTGGCCAGTACATGGCAAATATATGATGAATCTGCCAGAAAAAGAATTTTCACAGCTTTCAAATGAGGAGGCGAAGGAGCAACTTTTATCCATACTTCCAGAAGATGAGAAGACAGAGCTAGAATCATACGACATTTTTTATTTTGACAGACGAGGAGAAGGAAACTGGGAAATAAGCGAAGGAAATCCAAAGATGTGGCTGCTTCGCGGCAAACGTGTGGTGCCGGATATTGCAAGGGGACAGCAGGAACGCGTAGCTACATTTACAGTGTGGGAAAATCCAAAGGTTGGCTTTAAGGCGGCCAGTGGATTTTGGATTGCCGGACGATATGATATGGGCGATGATATAAAAAAGACTTGCCATCAATCATTTTTCGCCTATGAAAAAGATGGAATGTTGTATGAATTTGAGCCAAGCCGCGTGTGGGAGATGCCGCGAAAGACAATTGCCGAATATGCATTAAACCATGGTGCAGACCGTGTATACTGTTATCAGGCGCTCACTGTTTGGCGTTTGGCTGATTACAATGTTCAGGTTGGCTACGAGGCAGCAATTCAGCATTCGCCGCTTCGCATCCTATATGATGATTTTGTTGTAAAAGAGGATAGCAGAAACGGCGGATATGCGATCACTGAAATTGTCACATTGAATAACCAGATGAGCCTGTTAGACTATGGAACTGTGAGAACCCAATCGAATTCTGTGTGGGAAAAGATTGGTGGAATCGCTCATTTTGTTGGTGAGGAAGGAGAAGAGTGAATTTTCACTTTATGCTACTTTGATAGAATCTTTCACGCAGTCAAGAAACGCCTGATGAATGCGTGTGTCTGGATCCAATTCCGGATGAAATGCAAATGCAAACTGATTCTTGTAGCGTACTCCCACGATACGGTTATTCACAACGGCAAGGATTTGACCATTACCAGAAGCAAGTGCATCCTTATCCATTTCTACAACGTATGGTGCGCGGATAAAGGTCATTGGGACAGCACCTATGCCTGCGACATCTGCTTTTGCATGAAAACTTGCTAATTGTCTTCCGTAAGCATTTCTTCTGACGCGGACAGGCAGTGTGCCAAAATATGAATCTGGCTGCCCATCAATTTGTCCATCAATAGCAGAGGCTAAAAGAATCATTCCTGCGCAGGTTGCAAGGACTGGAAGACCGTCCTCGATCTGCTTTTTTATTGTGTCAAACATGCCAAGCTCACGAAGGAGCTTTCCCTGAACGGTACTCTCTCCGCCCGGAAGAATCAACCCGTCATAATGCTTTTTTAAATCCTCTGCCTGACGCAGTTCTATGCAGTCTGCGCCGAGAGAGCGAATCATTTTTTCATGCTCTGCAAAGGCACCCTGCAGAGCGAGAACTGCAATTATCATTATTTACCTCTTTCTGCCATTAAAAGTGCGATTTCCTGCTCATTGATTCCGACCATAGCCTCACCTAAATCAGCGGAAAGCTCAGCGATCATCTTTGCATCTGTATAATTGGTGACAGCCTTTACGATTGCGGCGGCACGCTTTGCCGGATTGCCAGACTTAAAGATACCAGAGCCGACAAATACACCCTCAGCGCCAAGCTGCATCATAAGTGCTGCATCAGCAGGAGTAGCCACACCGCCTGCAGCAAAGTTTACAACAGGGAGACGGCCATTATTGTGAACATATAAGACAAGATCATACGGAACCTGCAGCACCTTTGCAGCTTCAAACAGTTCATCCTCACGCATAGATGTCAGCTTTTGGATTTCGCTGTTCATCTTTCTCATATGACGAACAGCCTGTACGATATCTCCAGTTCCAGGTTCACCCTTAGTACGAATCATAGAAGTACCCTCGTTGATGCGGCGAAGTGCCTCGCCCAAATCCTTAGCACCGCAGACAAACGGAACACGGAAATTTCTCTTATTTATATGGTATACATCATCAGCCGGTGAAAGAACCTCACTCTCATCAATGTAGTCGATGTCAATTGCCTCAAGTACCTGCGCCTCAACAAAATGACCGATACGGCATTTAGCCATAACAGGGATGGAAACAGCTTCCTGAATGCCGCGAATCATCTTCGGGTCGCTCATACGGGAAACACCGCCAGCTGCGCGGATATCAGCCGGGATACGCTCAAGTGCCATAACAGCACAAGCACCAGCAGCCTCCGCAATGCGTGCCTGTTCCGGTGTCGTAACATCCATAATAACGCCGCCCTTTAGCATCTGGGCCAGCTCCTTATTTAATTTATAACGTTCAGTTGCAGTAACGGAAGTATTTGTTGTATCCATAGTGATATTCTCCTTTTCCAAAGCTTTACTTTTGCTTTGCCTTGCATTATACTGACAAAGTGGACATAAGAAAATCCCCAAAATAAATATATTCAGTAAGGTCAGATTGGAGAAAAAAGATCAGATGTTGACATATAATTTAACCGCGACAGGGTCAGATTCACTTTATGAATCACTCTATAAATGCATCAAAAACGACATTTTACAAGGGAAATTGTGCGCTGGTGAGAAACTGCCATCAAAACGCAGTTTCGCGAAAAATCTGGGTATAAGTGTGATTACCGTGGAGAATGCCTACGGTCAGCTTTCAGATGAAGGTTATATTTATTCGATGCCAAAACGTGGCTTTTATGTGTCAGATATTGATATGGTGGCAAATCCAAATACAAGCGCGAAAACAAGTGCAGATGCAAATTTGTTTGATGACTCTGCTAGTATTGCCTGTTCCCCTTACTTTGCCGATTTTTCCAGTAATCAGACCGACAGTGAAATTTTCCCATTTACTATCTGGACGAAGACTGTGCGAAGTGTGTTAAACGATAACCGTATTCAATTGATGATCAACCCGCCTTGCGGCGGCATCCTGCCTCTTCGTAATGCAATCGCCCGCTATTTAGGGGATTTTCGAGGTATGAAAGTCGCACCGCATCAGATTATCATTGGTGCCGGAACGGAATATCTCTATGGTCTTTTGATTCAGCTTCTTGGAAAAAATTTGATATATGGCGTGGAAAATCCAGGTTATCATAAGATTGGTAAAATTTGCAAGAGTATGGGCGTGACCTATCGCCATGTTGATCTTGATGAAAATGGTGTTTCTATCCATGAGTTAGAAGAAAAAAAGATTGATATTATTCATACATCACCGTCACATCATTTCCCAACAGGAATAGTAATGCCAGTCAGCCGCCGCTATGAGCTACTCGGCTGGGCTGCGAAAAAAAAGCAGCATTATATAATAGAAGATGATTATGACAGTGAGCTTCGATTAAGCGGAAAGCCATTTCCGACATTGCAAAGCATTGATGTTTCAGGAAAGGTTATCTATATGAACACCTTTACAAAAACACTTGCATCCACGGTGCGCATCAGTTATATGGTGCTGCCTGAGGATTTGGCAAAGCGTTTTTATAGTGAACTATCCTTCTATTCATGTACCGTATCCAATTTCGAGCAGTACACATTGGCTCAATTTATGGAAAATGGAAGTTTTGAAAAGCATATAAATAGACTGAGAAATTATTATCAGAACAAGCGAGATGCGATCCTAAAAGAGCTAAAAAGCGGTTCAATAGGAAAATATATCACGATACAAGAGGAAGAAGCAGGAGTGCATTTTCTTATGCATATCCAGTCGGACTGCACAGAGGCAGAGATTGTCGAAAAGGCAAAGGTAGGCGGAGTAAAGCTAGATCCACTGTCGCGCTACTATATAAAGAACACAGAAAAGCATGAACAAAACGGACAGGAGAATCCGTATGAGAATACTTATGTAATGAATTATTCTTCCGTCAATATGGAAAACATAAAGAAAGTCGTGCAGGTGCTGAGTCAACTAGGGTGACAGGTGCGGTGGCTCATTTACTTTCCCGGTGGCTTGGAAGTAAAAAACACTTAGATTTGCAGACTATTCGATTTATTATACTCATAAGAAAGTAACTTATGAGTATAATAATCGGAGATAAGCATTGCTTATTTTTTCTTTAATTTTAATACATTGACGGAAAGACCTGGGGCAGTAAAGGTAAAACATCTGCCAGCACCAGTTAACATTGTTGTTGTATCATGAACTTGGTCTGGATTGTCAAGGGAGTTTTCAAAATCAGCTTTTCCAGTGAGCTGCGAAACCTCATACTCTGATTTTACATCACAATCTATTGAAATGCAGACTGGATCATCTGTCTCGGAGAAGTTGACAATTTTTATTATTACACTATCGTCAGTATCAGTCGTGACAGAACACATAGATTGATAATGCGGCAGTTCAACAGTATCGATAAGTTTACCATTTAGATATAGACTGACTGCAGTTTTTGTAAGCTCATAGTGAAACTCATTATATTCTCCATAGCGAAGTGAAATTTGTTTTGGCTCTGAATATTGCGTAAGGGAAATGCCGCCGCGATAGAGAGCAGCAGTATTGCCTTCAACAATCCAGCGCAGAGGCTCTAGATTAAAAAGCATCCATGGATCCTTTGGATTCGGATCAGTTCGGTCATAATAGCTGAATGGCTTTGGTGAACACAACATACCAACGCCGATTCGTTTTCCTTTTTCAGCCAAAATTTGAACAGTAAAGCTGCCTTCGCGGCTTTCTACATCATTACCTAGAGCAATGCCAGGTAAAATTTGACTTCGAATTGACTGATTAGTAAATTCATCGGCATCATTTTCCTGTAAAACATATGAATCATTGTCCTGTATGGCTTTTCCATGCAGGCTTTTTGTTGGAAAAACAGGTATACTATTGAAAACAGCATTTTTCCAGGTTAATCCACAATCACCGTTGATAACAGGAAGACCATGCATGGATAGATAAATTTTTTCGCAGGATTCTTTGGAGGAAACTACCATGTCACCGCGATTCGCACCAAATAGTTTGAAACAATAGTAGCTTGGAATAACATAGCTTCTGCTATTATCAAACATTATGAGATTTGGATACCAGGATTGGTAATGAACGTGAGAAAATAGTGGAGCATAAGAACAAAGCTTTACAACATCTTGATTTCGTTCAAAACCAACCATAAACATAGCTTCTGAGATTGCAGCGCGCAGCTGTCCCTCATAAGTTTGGTTTACTGCAAATTCACCGACAAAAATGTTGGGATTCTTGCGGCTGTAGTCATCATAAATATCAATATTTTCTGCAAAAAATTCAGGCATATTGTAATAATGATCATCTACAATATCTGTTTTTATTGTTTCGCTTCTTGTGTTGGAGACAATAATGATCTGAGGATAGCGTTCAAGCACAGCTTCTCGAATGCGATTAAAGCAAGCCTCATATTCAGGACCACTATTTTCATTGCCAATCTCTAGATATTTAAGGGAAAACGGTTCTGGATGACCCATTTTTGCACGCAGACTACCCCAATGTGTTTGGCTTGAACCAAGTGCATATTCTAAGGCATTTAAGGTATCGTTGATAGCAAACTGCATTTGAGCTTCGTTGAAATAATAAGGACCGCGTCCCTGACAAGTCATACCACAGTTGCACACATACAGAGCAGAAAGCTTTAAATCCTCACATAACTGCAGATACTCATGGAATCCCAGACCATTTGTAGTTCGATAGTGCCAAAGAAGCCAGTGGCTTGGACGTTCCCAAACGGGACCGACAGTATTACAGAAAAACATAGCTGTTTCAAGTGTAAAGCCTTCTACGATGCAGCCGCCTGGAAAACGCAAGAATGAAGGATGCATTTGTTCAAGCTTTTCTGCAAGATCCTTGCGAAGTCCGTGACCGTGAAATGTTTCTGCAGGCATAAGAGAACAAAAGCCAAGGTAAAGGGTTCCTTTTTCCTTACATTGAATGGAGAAAGTAGCATTTCTTGCTGTTTCAGTGGCCAGAAATTGTGCATCATAGCGTTTCCAATTAGCATCGTTTATGATGATATCGCTGCTGCAGGATGTTTGATTATTTATTTGAATGGATACCGTCAGATGCAGTGTTTGTTCTGATTTTGCAAACAGATAGAAATTATATGTATCTCCTTTTTCTTGATTAATGCCATTATATCCGATGTTATAGATTTTGCCATTTTCCTCAAAATCAACTTGAAGAGAAACGCGCCGATTATCATTGAGTGTATTATCTTTATTAAGCTGCATGTCTGCATTTTCGGAATACCAGGCAGGAATTGTGGTTGGTGCAATTTTTTGTGATGCGATCCAGTCATTCATTCCTTCGCCATTGTTGAACTCATCAATCCATCCTGTTGGAGAAGTAAATGTTTTGCCATTATCGTTTGTGATACAGCCATCGGGAAGCAGAGAATCCTCAAAGGAACGATTACGAAGCATCTCTGGATACAAGCCGCCGTCACCAGCATGGCTGATATCTTCAAAAAATAAGCCGTATAGATCTGGAGCAACAGGAAAACGTTTTTCCTGCGTTGAAATAGTAAGTTGACTCATGATAAAACCTCCTTATATATTTGTGTTACAGTCTATATAAACAGTAACATAGTTACATAGTAATACAACAAAAGTATAAAATAATACATTCTAAAATGATAAAAACAGTAGTACTATATGCTATAGTTTAACGTTTTTCTTACAATAAATCAAGTACAAAATATCAAAAAGGAGAAAAAAATGAAAAAAGATATTATGTCAGTACTTCCAGATGGAAGTGAATTTGTCAGCTGGGAAATGCCGTGTAGTTATGATACGGTGATTCATGTAAATCCAGCGCATAAGATGAGTGCAGACAATAATGATGGAAGCAGTGAGGCACCACTAAAAACAATTTCAGAGGCTGCAAGGCGTGCTGTGGCAGGTACAAAGGTTGTTATTCATCAGGGTACTTATCGCGAATGTGTTCGTCCTCAGGCTGGAGGAGAGGGACCAGAAAAAATGGTTTTATATGAAGCTGCAGGGGATGGAGATGTTGTTATAAAAGCTTCGGAAGAAGTGACTGAGTTTGAAAAAAGTACGGGCTGGATAATGGGAGAAATAGAAGGTGAGGAAAAAACTCCGATAATTTGGTGTCATCATTTAAACCCAGAGCAATTTAAAGGATATAATCCGTTTTGCGCAGTTAATATTTTGCATGACAGGTTATTTATTGAGTATGATAAAACAGATATGACACCATATTTAAATCGAAGAGGCATGGTATTTTGTGATGGAAAACCACTTGTACAGGTAGCACTTTATCGTCAGATGACAGAACAGCCAGGAAGCTATTGGGTAGAAGCAAATGGTCAGACGATACATTTTCGACTGGAAAATGATGAAGACCCGAGAATGCATACGATTGAACTTACATGCCGAGAGCAATGTTTTGCACCTGAGATTCCATTTCTTTCATATATTCATGTTAAAGGAATCACTTGTGCACATGCAGCGATGGGAGCACCAGTTCCGCAACGTGGAGCTCTTTCATGCATGCGCGGTCATCATTGGATTATTGAGAACTGCACAATTGATTGGTCAAATGCAGTTGGAATTGATATTGGAAATGAATGCTGGCATCATGATATTTTACCGGATCAACAAATCGGATATACAATTATTAGAGGATGTCATATCAAGGATGTTGGTGTTTGCGGAATTGCAGGATTATTTGCAGAGCATGTGCTTATAGAGGACAATTTAATCGAAGGAACAGGATGGCAGAAAATGGAATTGTCCTGGGAAGCTGCGGGCATAAAACTGCATAACAGTGTGGGAAGTCTGTTTCGTCGTAATATTTTTAAACGAACATATCGTGCCGATCATTTGTGGCTTGATTGCGGAAATGAAAATAACCGAATTACACAAAATTTGTTTCTAGATGGTATTGAGCAAAGAGAGGCAGTTTTTATTGAGTGCAGCAGAGATGAGACAAACTTGATTGATAACAATATTTTCTGGAACATAGAGGGCAGGTTTGACCAAGAAAAAATCCCGAAGGAGCCTGGTTCAAGTGGCTGGTATAAGTTGCGTGAACACGATGTGGTAAATGGATATGGTGTGTATGGTGAAGGAACTGATCATCTGTATCTTTCTAATAATTTCTTTGGAAAGTGCAGAGGTTCTGGATATTTTGCAAAGCCAGTTTCATTTCGCATGGAGCAGGATATGATGCGAGGCGGAACGGGACGTGATACTAGAATTTTTAACAATTTTTTCTATGAATGTGGTCAGTCTGCGATTACATTTCCTACACAGCATAATGAGGCAGAAAATAACTGTTATGCAAATCAGCCTTCTGGATATTTGCGTGTAATGTATCCAGAACCAGAGGTATGCTTGGATTTAAAAACATGGAAGGAATTTTATGGTTTTGATCAAAATGGACAGACTGCCTGGGTTTCTGTTAAGGTGGATACTGAGGCATACACCATTACATTTGATGAGGCAGCTAAAAAGCCGGTCTTTTTCCGTGGACAGGAAAAGAGAATAAATCTGATAGACAACGCAGAGAAGTTAAAGCCAGTATCAACAAATACACTCACAGCAGGAGATTTCTTTGGGGAAGCTAGAGGAGAACAAAGTTTTCCAGGACCATTTACATCAATAGAAAACAAAAAGGTTTATTCTATTGACCCAAGAAAAAAGATTTATTAAACTATAAATGAAAAATATTTTCAATAACTATTTTCAAATCCATCGTGAATTGCTATAATGGCTTCTGAAAAAGACATCAAAGTCGATATATTCACAAAGGAAGTGACATAATATGACACTTAAGGATCTTGAAATAGGAAAGACAGCGGTTGTCACCGTTGTTGGAGGAGAAGGTGCGCTGAGGCAGCATTTTCTTGATATGGGTGTGATTCCCGGAGTTTCGGTGACGGTGGTTAAGCTGGCGCCGATGGGCGATCCGATGGAGCTTAGAATCCACGGATATGAGCTGACTCTTCGTCTGGCAGATGCAGAGAAGATTTTAATTGATGAATCTTCTGTGACAAAGTCGGATGGCAAAAGGGAAAAGAACACAAAAAATATTTCCAAAGAGAATGCTGTGACAGAGCATCCTGGTCTTGGTGAAGGCGGACGTTTCCACCAAAAGGCAGATGAGCATCCAGTTCCTAAGGGAACAGTATTGACATTTGCGCTTGCAGGAAATCAAAACTGCGGAAAGACAACACTTTTTAATCAGCTGACTGGTTCAAACCAGCACGTTGGAAATTTTCCAGGCGTGACAGTTGACAGCAAAAATGGTCAGATTCGAAATCATCCTGATACGCTTGTGACGGATCTGCCAGGCATTTACTCAATGTCTCCCTACAGCAGTGAGGAGATTGTGACAAGAGAGTTTATTATTAAGCAAAAGCCTACCGGCATTATAAATATCGTGGATGCCACAAATATTGAGCGAAATCTGTATCTGACAATGCAGCTTTTGGAGCTTGATGTGCCTATGGTGCTTGCACTCAATATGATGGATGAGATGCGCGGAAATGGCGGATCTGTACGCATCAATAAATTGGAGTCTATGCTTGGTATTCCAGTTGTCCCAATCTCAGCAGCAAAAAATGAGGGTATTACAGAGCTTATAAACCATGCAATTCATGTGGCGCAATATCAGGAAAAGCCAAGCCGACAGGATTTTTGCGATGAAAACAGTCATAACGGAGCAGTTCATCGATGCCTTCATGCAATAATGCATCTGATCGAAGATCATGCCGTTAGAGCAGGTATTCCGGTGCGTTTTGCGGCAAGTAAGCTTGTTGAAGGCGATCAGCTTGTTGAGCAGGCATTAAACTTAGAGCAAAACGAGAAGGAAATGATTGAGCATATCATTGTGCAGATGGAAGAGGAGCGTGGACTTGACCGCGCGGCATCCATCGCAGACATACGTTTTTCATTTATTCAAAAGCTGTGTGATCAGACAGTGATTAAGCCAGGTGAAAGCAAAGAGCATGAAAGAAGCCGGAAAATCGATGCAGTATTGACTGGACGTTATACGGCACTTCCAATGTTTGCTGCAATCATGGCACTTGTATTCTGGCTGACATTTGGTGTGATCGGTGCAGGACTTCAAAATGTGATGGAGATTGGAATTGACTGGCTGACGCAAAAGACAGATGCTGTGATGACGCTATGGCAAGTCAATGATGTGCTTCATTCTCTTGTAATTGATGGTATATTTAATGGCGTCGGAAGTGTACTTAGCTTTCTTCCTATTATTGTTACACTGTTTTTATTCTTATCACTGCTTGAGGATAGTGGTTATATGGCACGAGTTGCCTTTGTCATGGACAAGCCGCTTCGTAAGATTGGCCTTTCCGGACGAAGCATTGTGCCAATGTTGGTTGGATTTGGATGTACAGTGCCTGGTGTAATGGCGACAAGAACACTGCCGTCAGCGCGCGACCGTAAGATGACGATTATGCTTACACCATTTATGAGCTGTACGGCTAAACTTCCTATATATGGATTTTTTACATCGGTATTCTTTCCAAAGCAAAGCGGTCTTATCATGATTGGTCTTTACTTTTTAGGTATAGCAATGGGTATTTTAACAGCTGTTATTTCAAGAAAGACTATGTTTCATGGAGAGGCTGTTCCATTTGTAATGGAGCTGCCAAATTATCGTCTTCCAGGAGCAAAAAATGTACTCCAGCTGATGTGGGATAAAGCAAAAGATTTCCTTCAAAGAGCATTTACTGTAATCTTTATGGCATCTCTTGTAATCTGGTTCTTGCAGACATTTGGATTACATTTAAGCATGGTAGCAGATTCAAAAGACAGCATTTTAGCTGCAGTGGCAGGTGCAATCGCACCAATCTTTGCACCGCTTGGTTTTGGTGACTGGCGTATCTGTACATCTTTAATTGCAGGATTTATGGCAAAGGAAAGCGTTGTTTCTACACTTTCAGTATTGTTTGGAAGTACAAAGACATTGTTGGAAGTACTCTCGCCGCTGTCAGCAGCATCTCTTCTTGTATTTTGTCTTCTGTACACACCATGTATTGCAGCAATCTCTTCCATTAAAAGAGAGCTAGGAACAAAATGGGCAGTAGGCATTGTGCTATTCCAGTGTGCTGTAGCATGGGTGGTAGCATTTGTAGTTCATTTGATCGGAATGGCAATTTTGGCGTTATAATAAAGGGCAGTCGAAAGACTGCCTTTTTTACGTTGAAAATCCCTGTACGCTGTGATTAAAACAGAGGGCAGGAAATTGTTCAGTATGAGTATGATGTTCCAAAATCGCAGAATGAAAAAAATGGATAATGATGTTAAAAACACATTGGGTTGATTTTGAAATCTTTGCCGATGATGTAAGTCTTTATCGCACAGAAGGAAAGCGAACAGGTTTTGTCCATTTATTCGAGGTTCCAACAGGAAAGAAGCTGACGGTTCAATTTTTTCATGTCTCAGAAAAAGCAGCAGATGCAATTGAGCAGTCAGATTTTCAAATAGGAAATCGAAGCGGTATATATCGTATGATTTTGGTCAAAAATATTCATGCTGGTATATTTGCTGTGTTTGCAGCAGTGTCGGGATTTACAGCCATATTTGCAGGCTTTTATATGCGTAAGGCATGGACAAGGCAGATATGCGAAAGTTTGATATGTCTTGGTGCTTTTAAAAGAATGTATGCAGCGCGTGAAAGAAGCACTTGCAGCGGCAGATAAAAAGACTGATATTCCGATTTCAGCAGCGATGGGATATGCATGGAGTGATGATCCTGACAAGGATACAGAAAAACTGCTGCAAAGTGCAGATGCTAAGATGTATGAAAATAAGCAGATGATGAAGAGGCTCTTTTGAAAGAATTGTCATTTTGCAAAAATGTTTTTGAGTATGATATTGTAAAAATTAAGCAAGTGTAAATAATCAAAGTATTTTTCAAGTCCGCTTGATGTTAGAATGATGGTATCAGGCGGACTTTTGCTTACGCTATTAATACGGAAGGAATGGAAAAATATGGAGACAAGTAGAAAGCAAGAAACAGGATTAAAAGAAGAACAGAAATGGGAACGGATCGCATTAGGCGTCTGGAAGGTGCGTTTTGGAACACCATCTGCGTACACTCCAACTGCGCACAGAAGTAATGAAATCAAGACGGAAGCGCTGTCAGTGCTTTCGGCAGAGCAGGGCGCAGAGCCACAACTTCCGTTTGGCACAGATGATGTTAATATCAAGCAGACAACACGTGGAATCGTGGTGACACTTCCGATGAATACAAGTGAGGATATCTTTGGATTTGGCTTGCAGCTTCAGAGCGTCAATGCAGCGGGAAGAAAACGCTATATAAAGGTAAATTCAGATCCGAAGATGGATACTGGAGAAAGTCATGCACCTGTGCCGTTCTATGTGTCAACTGCCGGATATGGTCTATTTGTGGATACATATCGCTATGCTACATTTTATATGGGAACTAGTGCCGAAAAGGGTGCCTCTGCAATGAAAAAAGAAGTGAATCAGCCGCACAAAGAATTTAGTGAGTCAGCATTGTATGCATTTAAGCGAGCAGAGGAAGAGCGAAAGGTAATCATTGAAATTCCGTCAGAAAGCGGCATTGATCTGTATTTTTTTGCAGGTGATATTAAGACGGCAGTTCAGCGTTATAACCTGTTTTCAGGTGGTGGTTGTAAGGTTCCCATGTGGGGGCTTGGCATGTGGTACCGCGTGTATGGCGGTAGCGATCAGGAGCATGTGAAAAAATTGGCATCACAGTTTCGAGATGAGAAGATGCCGATTGATGTGATTGGATTAGAGCCTGGCTGGCATTCTCATTCATATTCCTGTACCTATGAGTGGAGCAATCTTTTCCCAGAGCCGCAAGACTTGATTGATGAGCTGACGCAGAGCAATTACCACATTAATTTGTGGGAGCATGCATTTGTTTACCCGGCAGCAAAAATTTATGACAAACTAGTTCCATACAGCGGCGATTATGAGGTGTGGAACGGTCTTGTGCCAGATTTTTCAATGGAAGAGACTTGTGAGATCTTTGGTGACTGGCATGAAAAAGAGCTGATTGACAAGGAAATTACCGGATTTAAGCTCGATGAGTGTGATAATTCAGATTATAATCCGTCCTGTTGGTCCTTCCCAGACAGCACCGAGTTTCCAGGAGGAATGGATGGTGAGCAGATGCACAATGCAATAGGACTTCTTTATCAGCATATGCTTGAAAAAGTATTTCATAAGAAAAATATTCGTACATTCTCGCAGGTTCGTTCCTCTGGTGCACTTGCGGCACCAATGCCATTTGTGCTGTATTCTGATCTATATAGTCACAAGGAATTTATTCGTGGTATGGTAACGTCATCGTTCTCAGGACTTTTGTGGGCGCCGGAAGTGCGTGACTGTGCAAATGGTCATGATCTGCTTCGCCGTGTGCAGACCGTTTGCTTCTCAGATCATGCATTGTTAAATTGTTGGCGAATCCCAAATGCACCGTGGAAGCAGGTAGACATTCAGAAGAATTTAAACAACGAGCTAATGGAGGAAGCCCAATATTATACAGACGAATGTCGAAAGCTGTTTGAGCTTCGTATGTCGCTTGTGCCATATCTGTACAGCGCATTTGAGGAGTATCAAAAAACAGGACTTCCGCCAGTGAGTGCCGTAGTAATGGAATATCCGCAGGATGAGGCAGCGAGAAATCTGGATGATGAATATTTCTTCGGAAAGGATCTTCTTGTATGCCCGCTGACACTTGAGGATGGAACTAGCCGTGAGGTTTATCTTCCAGAAGGTAATTGGTACAATTTCTTCACAGGAGAAAAGATCGAAGGTGGAAGACGTCTTGTGTTGGAAGCTGACTGGAATGAGATGCTTGTTTTTGCGCGTGACGGTGCACTGGTTCCGGTAGCAGAGCCTGTGATATGTGTCACAGAGGATACTGTATTTAATATCACAGTAAAGAGCTTTGGAACAAATAAAACAGGAAGCTGTGTGCTGTATGAGGATGATTTTGTATCATTTAATTATGAATCTTTGGTTGCAAAGAAGCAGATTAACGTCACTGTCGGTGACAATGGTAAATTTATCGTATCTGGTGCGAAAACAAGTACAAAATATCACTTTTTGAACTGTATCGTAAAAGATTGAACTGTAAAGTAAGATATTTATAAACATCTGCGCCTTGTAAAACAGGCGCAGAATTTGTTATGAAATCTAACGGATTGTAAAAGGCGGTAGCTTTTGGGATTTTTTTTCAGCAAAGAGTGCGCTACAATGCAGACAAGAAAACAAAAAGAGAGGTGGAGCTTTATGAAAGCAAAAACAAAAACAAACCCTCGCAGTAAAAAGGGGGATGGTATCATCAAAAATCTTCTGTATGATATCCGCTACAATCCATATCTGTGTCTGTTGGCACTACCGGCAGTCATCTGGTTCTGCGTATTTTCTTACGCACCATTAGTGTATTTGATAGCTTCCTTTAAGAAGTACTCAGCCGTTAAGGGACTGTGGGGAAGTGATTGGGTTGGCTTTAAGAACTTTAAGGCATTCTTTGGTTCCAAGAACTTCTATACGGTAACGTTTAATACCTTATATTTAAATGCACTTTTTATTATCAGTTCCATGCTGGTATCAATTTTGATTGCAATTGCACTTTCTGAGGTATCAGGAAAGTGGTTTAAGAAGATTACACAGTCAGTTGTCATTCTGCCGCACTTTATTTCATGGACAGTCGTTGCACTTCTCTGTGAGGCACTTTTAAAGACAAACAATGGTTTTATTAATAACATCTTAGCAACACTTGGATTTGAGAGAATCAACTTCTATCAGAATGCAGATGTATGGCCGGCACTTCTTACATTCTTAAAAGTATGGCAGGGTGCAGGTTATGGCTCTATTGTGTATCTGGCAACTATCACAGGTCTTGATCAGGAGATGTATGAGGCTGCCAGAGTGGATGGTGCAACAAGAGGTAAATGTATCCGTTACTTGACACTTCCTTTGTTAAAGTCAACTGCAGTCATGCTGTTTATCATGAGCATCGGAAAAATCTTCAATGGTGATTTCGGTATGATATACAACTTGGTATTAAATAATACCATGCTGTACCGTACAACAGATGTAATTGATACATATGTATACCGTATGTTAGTTGAGTCAAGTAACATCGGACAGTCTTCTGCGGTATCCTTGTATCAGTCTATTATGGGTCTTGTGATCGTTCTTGGAACAAATGCATTAACGAAGAAGTTAGACCCAGATTCTGCATTATTCTGATGAGGGAGGGAAAGTAAAATGGCAAAGAAAGAAAAACAAAAGAAGCAATATGATGCGAAAAAGCATATTCAAATGACAGGAAGCGACCGTGTGATGAATGGAGGCTTTTATCTGTTTATCACAGTGTTCTCGATCATTTGTCTGATTCCGTTTTTGTTAGTTTTAGGTTCCTCATTTACTGCAGAGCGTGCATTGACACAGAATGGTTACAATATCTGGCCGTCTGAGTTTTCGCTGGATGCGTACAAGCTTGTATTCGTCAGTGGCGATATCCCGCAGGCATACCTTATAACTGTTGGAACAACGATTGTCGGAACTTTTTTCTCAATGGTATTTACATGTGGTGCGGCATATGCGATGTCTGTAAAGAATTTTAAATCAAGAGGCGTGCTGGCACTGTTTATCTACTTTACTATGCTGTTTAACGGCGGTTTAGTAGCAAATTACCTTCTGACAACAAAGTTTTTACATTTGCAGAATAACATTCTTGTTTTGCTGCTTCCTAGCTTTTGTAATGCATGGAACATTCTTCTGATGAGAAATTTCTTCAGCGGAATTCCAGCTTCTCTTGCAGAGTCTGCAAAGATTGATGGTGCAAACGATATCACAATTTTGATTAAGATTATAATTCCGATTTCCCTTCCGGGAATCGCTACGATTGGTTTATTCTACGCACTGACATACTGGAATGAGTGGTATAAGTGTCTTCTGTATATCGACTCCAGCCACAGCCAGTACTACACCTTACAGTATTTGATTCAGCAGATCTTACGTCAGGTAAACTATGCAGCAAACCAACCGGCAGAGGCAGTAGGTCTTAATTCGCTTACACTTCCGACTTATGCATATCGTATGGCAACCATAATCGTTGCAATTGGACCAATTATCCTGCTGTATCCATTCTTACAGAAGTATTTTGTACAGGGTCTGACAGTTGGTTCCGTAAAGGGCTAAGAGAGAATAATAAGCAGAAATGCAATGTAATTGTAATAAAAAGGATAAGAATTGAAAGCATAAAAAAGAGCATCCGTCAGGGTGCTCTTTTTGCGTGATGGAAAAGCTTCAAGTAATTTAAAATAGTTGAATTACTGCTCATTCTGCTTCTTTTCTTTTCGGTACTCATTTGGCGTGGTGCCCATATGCTTTTTAAAGAATGTGAAGAAATAGTTCTTTGTTGAAAATCCAAGTTGATCGCTGATATCTTGAAGACTTGTGTTTGTGTCTGCAAGAAGATGGCAGATCAGTTCAAGTTTTTTTTGAATGATGTAGTTTGAAAGTGAATCGCCAGTGTTTTCCTTGAAAATGCTTCTAAGATAGTTGACGGATAGATGAACCTCGCCTGCTAAGAAGACAACGGAAAGATTTGGGTTAGACAAATTGGAATCAACTAGCTCTAAAATTGTATGAATAAGCTCTGGCTTTTCGCTGCTGTGACTCTTAATCTCCGCCAACTCTTCAATGTCTTGTTTTCCACGATTTAGAAGATAATTTTGAATCGTGTTGATGTCAAGCTGAGTTAAAATGGCGATCTCCCAGGGGAGCGTCTGAACCATCAGATCATTTGCATTTTCAAAACGTTGCATTGCAACCTCAAACTGAAGAATAGAGCGAATCGTCTGATCAAGATGAAATTGCCTAATTACATTGAACAAGTCAGTCAGTGCATTTGAGAATGCGTCAAAATCTGTATTTTTTAGAGCTGCGATTGCGGCAGAATCCAGTTCATATGGATAATGCTCGGCTGCTGGCGATGGCAGAGAGAGTTCATCAGCAAAGTGGATGGAGCCATCTCCAGTAAGGAAACGTCGATTCAATGCATCCTGCGCGCTGCGATGGGAGAATGACAATTCATCTAGGTCTCTTACACGCTCACTGACACCGATTGACAATGTAATTTGGAAGGTACTCTGCATAAATTCCTGTCCTTCAAGTAAAATGCTTCGCAGTGTCTCATTTGTTGCATCATCGTGATTGACAAAATAGATAACGCTTGGGAAGAACATATCCATATTTATAAAGAGAACCTTAGATTCCATTAGCTCATTAAAAACATTGCTTATGGAGTAGCGAAGAAGACCAATTCCGCCTGAATCCTCCTTTTGGCTGGAGGAAAAGTCGATGCTTATGACAACGATCTGGCTGTATGCGTGGCAGAAATACTGGTTTAGTGCTTCGTATTCCTGCGGATAAATCTGGTTTGCATTGATTCCGTTTGTCATAAGGCGCTTTAAGGTAATGCGATCCTTTTCCTTTAGCCAGTTGTTGCTCATCGCCTGAAGGTGTGCATTTGCTGTAGTAATATTTTGGTAAATGCCTGACAAATACGTAAAGTCATCCATGCCTGCAGTTTGTACAGTTGTTTCAGTAAGTGCAGAGCTGTTTGTGATCGTTTCCTTGAACAGGCGAAAGGGTTTGTAGACGATCACGCTAACACCGAAAGTAACTAGCATGCCGAGTACGATGAAACATACACCATAAAGTAGCACAACCCAGATCAGATGATTTGATGTGTAGAGTGCATTTTGATTGAATACAGAGTAATATGTCAAATCCATGCCGCTGTTATGTAAATAGACAACTCGACTTTTTAGTAGTCCAGAGCCTTCCAAGAAATGATCCGTTTTTGAAACACGCTCGGTGATTTTTTTGTAGGTATCATCATCATTTACATTTGTACCCCACAGCTCTGGGTCAGATGAAATAAGCACATCGCCATCACCACAGACCTCAAGGATGTTGATATAATCGCTTGACTCAAGCTGAATCATTTCCTCATAAGCATCACAGTCAATGTTTACAACAATTGCACCTAGCTTTGAAGTATGGATAATCAGTGAAAATACGCGCTGAGAGGCAAATTTAGGACCGCGGGACACCCATCTAGGCAGACCATAATAGAAGGCGATGTTCGGAGTATGTTCCTGCAAAAAGGTGAAAAGCTCCTGATCGTAGTGCGTTTCAATTGGGCTACGGTTATAGGCATCAAGTACAGTTCCAGTTCGAAAGTTAATGAAGTAAAGTGAATGAATCAGTGAACTTGTCTGCTTCATCTGATCATAAATTTTTCGCCCCTGTAATCCTGTTGTTTGCGTATAATCAGTGGAATACAAAAGCGCTGACATATCGGCATCTTCCATAATTTTAAAGCAGCTGCTGGCGATATCCTGCAGTACAGATTGATTTAGCTGGTAGGCACGGTTGATGCTTCGCTCCTGCATATCAGATAGTGTATGTCTGTAGTCATCATTTACATAGTATGTGATTAACGCAGAAAAGAGCAAAAACAAAGCGGCCGATACTAGTGCGTATGTGTGAAAAAGCTGTTTAAAATAAGAGTGCTTTTTTAGCTCTTGCCGGTATAGCGTGAGAGGGGAGTGATGTTGTTTCATAAAAAACCATACCTTTCCGTTCTATGTGTAGTTTTTTGCCGAACTTAATTATTGTAATTGTATCATTGGTACAAAAGTTTGACAAGCATTTGCATCTTAAAAAATGAACTTCAATTTTCAACACTGGGAAAAATAGTTAAAAAATCAACTCATAGTGCATTTTTATACTTTTTATACGATTTAGCATTCATTCTATATGATAAATGAGGGAGAGCAACAGTAAATAGTATAAATGCTACTGAAAAGCACAGTCTGTTAGTTTGTAGTGTTGAAAATCCAAAATTTTTAGCTAAAATGGAGCCATACCCAAACAGGGAGCCCCAAGAGGGAACAAACCAGAAAGGCGGATTATAAGAATGAAGAAGATGACAGGAAAAATGGCAATGGCGATGGCAGGTCTGATGGCGTTTGGTACAATGGGCACAGGCGTAACTGCAATGGCAGCAGAAGATGGAGACGTGGTAACAATCAAGTTTATGCATAAGGGACCAAAGCCAGACAACTGGGATGCTGTATATGCAAAGTACGAAGAAGAGTACATGGATGAGGTTGGCGTAGCACTGGACATCACATGGGTTGAGCATGCTGATTATAAGGATAAGTTAAACCTTGAGATTACAAGTGGAAATGACTGGGATCTTGTTTTTGACGCATCATGGGTTCAGTTAAAGAATCTGGCACCAGAAGGCTATTATGCAGACCTTTCTTCCTATTTTAACAATCCAGATGAGTATCCAGGACTGGCAAAGGCATTCTCAGAAGAAGTAATGGAAGCAAATATTTGGTTCGATAAGATGTGTTACATTCCACTGTTTGAGACCTATGGAAATGGTATTCCAGTCGTATGGTACAGAAAAGACTGGGCAAAGGATTGGGGTGTAGGAACAGACGGTCAGATCAACAGCTATGATGAGATGGAGCAGTACTGGCAGGCAGCAAAAGATGCAGGTGTTATTCCTTACGGTGCAACTCAGGCAAGAGGTTTCTTCCAGCAGCTTTCTGTTCGAGGTGAAGCACAGGAAGGATCTGCACAGGCTGGACTTCAGTCATTCTCATCTGCAGGCTTGACCATTTGGACTTATGTAAAAGATGGCGAGCTGGTAAGCTATGCAGTAGAAGGCTCCGGCGATGAGAACTTTAAGGATTTCCCAGAGGGATGGAATCATGATTTTGGTGCTGACCGTTATGAAAAGTTTGCCAATTGGCAGGATGCAGGTTATATTGATCCGGATTCCCTGAGTGTAACTGATTGTGGTACACCGTTTGAGGCTGGTCTGAATGCATCTATCGTTGGTACACTGGATGATTACGTAGCAGATATGAAATACGTAGACTCCTGGAAGGCAGCAGGAGATGATGATGCAGAACTGGGTTACTTTGTATACGTAGATTCGATCCGTGATAAGGAAGAGGGAGCGATTCCAACTGACCGTTCAGGTAATAATGGTCTGGCTATTCCAACAACCTCCACAAAGATTGATGCAACGATGAAGTTCCTTGACTGGATGTTTGGCTCTCAGGAAGCACACGATCTGATTCAGTATGGTATTGAAGGAACAGATTTTGCGTATGGCGAGGAAGAAGGAACAGTAGATGTTCTGAGTGATTACAATTCTCAGTTTGGTGGATATGGCATGACTTGGAATCCGACCTATGCGCTTCTTGGAACATACTATGATGATGAGACACTTGCTTACAGACGTTATGAACTGGAAGATTCCACATTTGTAACCATGCCTGTAACTGGTTTCCACTTTGATACCTCTGATGTTGATTTAGCTACCTCTGTTGCACAGTGTAAGGCTGTTACCGATATGGTTGCAACTGTTAAGCTGCATGGTATCCGCGTAGATGGCTATGGTAACTCCTACGATACAATTAAAGAGATGTTGAAGGCAAATGTTGACGAGGCTATGGAGAATGGCGGACAGGAAGTTGTTGATGCACTTGTTGAGCAGCTGACTGCGTATCTGGCAAGCAAGTAAAACAAAATTTAAAATCGAAATAAGTAACGCGAAGGCGGGCGGTGTGTGAAAGAAATACCGCCCGCTTTTTACATAGGGAGGACAGGCAGAATGATCTTGGATGATAATGGCTTTTTTTACCGAGGGCTTTTTCAGTATAATAAAAATACAAAAGATTACTTTCACAATCCAGTACTGGCAGTGTGCCTGACATATGAGGCAGAGAAACTGCCGTTATTTGTCACCGTTGAAATGACGCTGGAAAAGCTAATCGGCAATGCAAGTGTACATCGCACTCTTGTTACGGCACAGGTGTGCATGACAAAGAGCAGACAGTGGTTTTATTTAAGAAAAGAAGATTTTTCCTTGCCGCTTTCGCGGTCGCGTGAGTATCGTTTTGTAAGGCAGATTCGAATCTATGCAAAGCAGGATGGGCAGCAAACTATAGCAGAGGAATGCGCAAGTATCTTGTTTGATGAGTCTAAAGCAGCTATAAATATTTCCGACGAGAAGAAATGTAACAATGTGCTTTTTGTCGAGGCGCTTTCCTTCCAGAAATCTGATGGCGTCAGTATCAGCACTCCAGTGTGTTCAAAGTGGACAAAGCCAGGCGAAACAATTGAGTATTCGGTTACGATAGAAAATGAGTGCAGGACACCTGTTATGGTTCATCTGTCAGCAGAGGATGATGGCTGGAAAGAGTTAAAGCCACAGATTTCAGATTCAGACTGTGGTTGGCTGCATCTGGAAGCATCAGAAAGCAAAAATGTGACAGTAACTATTTCTATGACTGATACGTTGGCACCAGGCGGCTGCGAAAAATTTCCGATTCATGCGAAGTGGAAAGTAATTGAAAACACAGACGAAAAAAATGAGGGAGACAGCACAATTACACTTTATGCAATGCGAAAATTGCCGCATCCATGCGTTATTTTCGATGATGATCTATTAAATGAAATTCGGCAGAAAATCAGTCGTGCAGATTGGGCAAAGGCAGCATATGAAAAGGCATATAAGGCATCAGAGGAATGGTCGTATCCATCAATTGATTTTAACAAAGACTATTTGTTTGACACTTCTCATGCGCATCATGCAAGAGACTGTGCAATTATATATCAGATCAGCGGCGAGATTCGTTTTGCACAAAAAACAGCAGCATTTTTAAGAGAGTGGAGTGCACCAGATGGATATCGCAGACTTCCACGTGCCGGTAATCAGGAGCTTGTGCATGATGGAGAGTTTTTTAAAAGTGCAGCTTGTGCATATGATTTGATCTATGACTGGGATGGTTGGACAGAAAAAGATCGAGAGAATATCGAGCAGACAATGCGTTTTTATATGGAATATATTGATGCAGATATTTGCAGCGGTGAGGCATCAAACTGGCTGCTTGCTGAGATTGCAGGAGCTGTTTACAGTGCAGCTGCATTAGGTGATAAGGAGCGTATGGAGCGTTTCTTATATGGACCGGGAGGTGCTGCCGACGAACTAGCAAAGGGTGTGCTTGATGATGGTTGGTGGTATGAGGCTTCCATCGGCTATAATTTGATGTGTGCAGGACTTATGTCAGAAATATCGGTGGTAGCATTACACTTTGGCATGAATTTTAAGGATATTAAGGTTACACCAGCTTACCGAAGAACAAACTGCGTGGCAGAGGCGCGCTTAGATGGTCTGTCTAATGATATCTGGGGTGAAAATACAAAAAACTACAGAAGCATTGAGATGCTTTGGGACAGCCTGATTCCGTTCTATGATTATCGAGGAGTTGTCATGGGAATCAATGACTCTGCCGAACAAAAAAGCAACGCACAGACAAAGGCATTTTATAAGCTTGATTATGAATTGGCTTATCGCTTGTACAAGAAGCCAGAGTATGCTTATATGATTTCAAGACTTGGCGATGATGAGCGAAATGTACTGTTTGGAGAAGAGGTGCGTCCTGCATATGAGTTAGATGAACTTCCATATGAAAAGAGCTGCTATGCGCAGAATGCAGGATCTGTTGTGCTTCGTTCTCATAAAAAGGATCGTCCAATCCGTGAGCAGATTCAGGTGGGTCTTAAATATGGCTCTCACGGCGGTGCACATGGTCACTATGACAGAGCAAGCATGAATGGACTGATGCGCTATGGTCGCTCATTAACCAATCCGGAGAATATCTGGTACAGCTATCATACATTCATGTATAAATTTTATTGTCAGACGTCGATCACTCACAATATGGTCACGGTCGATCTCAAGCAGCAGGAAGCCGCACCGCCAAAGCAGCTTTTGTTTTATACAGGTGATGCAATGCAGGCATTTGGTGTAGAGAATAACAGCAGATGGAGCTATCCGCCGTATGGCGGCTGGCCGGTAGGCAAGCAAAAGACAATTGAAGAACGCCAGTGGATGGAGGGTAGGAGTTTTCCAATTCCAGAAAAGCATCCAGAGTATGCAGTGCGAAGTGGCTTCACAGAGCCTGTTATTACAAGACGAGTAACTGTCCTTACAGATGATTATGTTGTTAACTTTGATTATGCAAAGAGCAGTCAGCCAGAGATCAATCATGATTTCCAGTGCATTTACCATCTGCAGGGTCTTACAAAAGTGGATGATGTACTGTCGATTGAGCGTCATACTGCGCAGTTGTCCGATGATCCGCTTGGAAGTGCACAATTTATCACAGACTGTGATTGGTATGAGAAAAATAATGAAGTAAACAAAGGCAGCCAAGCAGTCGATGGAATAAAAGACAAAGCTGCGATAAAATTCCAGTTTCATACTGAATATGCAGAAAAGAAAAATAATTTCTGGCGATACGACTGGAAGTGGCAGAATCGCACCGCATATAACGAGTACGGAATACTTGATACCGATCTGTATTTTGTTCCGATGAAGCAAGATGATAGTATGCAGTTTGCCGTTGCCTGCCCACCAGAATTTGCTCTTGTAAATAAGCGTTTGTACTGGAAGGTATGCGCAGTAATGGAGAAAGATAAGGCATCTGGTGAACAGGAAGTTGTTCTCGCAGAGGGAAAATTTGGTGCATGGATTCTTGGAAAAGAGACTGTTGATGTTGCACTTGACGGCGTGAAAAAGTTGTATTTAAAGGTATTTACCGAGGATGGCCGTCAGGGCGATTTGTACGAGTATGAATCACTTAAAACCATTTTCTGGGGGAATCCGGTGATTGAGACAAAAAATAAAAAGAAGCTTGATATGTCTGAATTGGTATATGTTTGTGAAAATACCGATGAGGGATGCGGTGTCGGAAAAGACTATGAGGGCGGTCGTGTGACCATACAGGCAGAGGAGTTTGATAAAGCTATTCCAGCAGAGCCGAGAGACAAACGCAAGTGGGGCATCATCACGCTTGATCTGGAAGGACTGAATGCAAAACGCTTTCATGCAGTAATCGGTGGTGATTATCCGGTTGGTGACGAAAGTGAAAAGAGACGTACCGTCTTCCAACAGCAGACGGGAAATAATGCATGCTTTGCAAGTGTCATTGAGCCACATGAAGGCGATGCGATGGTACAGTCTGTGCAGTATGCAGGACCGTGGAGCATCAAAGTAACACTTGTAGATGGCAGAGAGCAGATCGTTTCTGTAAAGGGAATTGAAAATACGCAGGAAAGTGACACAACGAAGAATAGTGTCCGAATCTTGTTAGAAGAATATCAGAAAGGAATACTCATAAGAAGTGAGGAGACAGCCAGATGAAAGTAAAAAATCCGATCTTAAGAGGTTTTTATCCAGACCCGTCCATTGTTCGGGTGGGGGATGATTATTACATAGCAAACTCAACTTTTGAGTGGTGGCCGGGCGTAAGCCTCCACCATTCAAGAGATCTTGTGCACTGGGAAAAGCTGCCGTCACCATTAAATCGCCAGTCACAGCTAGACCTGCGCGGTGTTGGTGCCTCACAGGGCATATGGGCACCATGTCTTACCTATGACAATGGAACATTTTATTTGGTTTATACCGTGGTAAAATCTTTTTATTGCAACATGTACGATACTGCCAATTTTCTTGTGACTGCCACTGACATTCTTGGTCCATGGTCAGAGCCAATTGCACTCAACAATTTTGGATTTGATCCATCGCTGTTTCACGATGACGATGGAAGAAAATATATGGTCAGCATGGTGACTGATCATCGCGTGCCGAAAAAATATGTAGGGCGTCTTGTATTGCAGGAGTATGATGACGAGCAAAAGAAGATGGTAGGACCTGTCAGGGAAATTTTCTGCGCAGATAAAGTATATCTGGAAGGTCCGCATATTTTCAAGCGAAAGGATTGGTATTATCTGTTTGCAGCAGATACTGGAACCGGAGAATTGCACGGACAGTCGATTCTTCGCTCCAAAAATGTCTGGGGATCATATGAGTGGTATGAGGGAAATTCTATTTTGACAGCAAGAGAGCATCCAGATTTCCTGCTTCAAAAATCTGGACACTGCGATCTTGTTGAGACACAAAACGGTGAGTGGTATGCAGTTCATCTGTGTGGTCGTGCACTTGAGAATAGAAATCCAATGGATGCACCGCGCTTTGCAGGGGCAAGACGTTACACACTAGGAAGAGAAACGTGTATACAGAAAATGAAATGGACAAAGGACGACTGGCTGGTGTTGGCAAATGGAACAACGCTTCCTGATTTGGAGACAGAGGTGCCGGATGAACTAGCTGACAAGGCTCAGGCAGAGCAGAAAAATCAGCAGAAGCAGCACGATCAGCAAGAATTTGGTGATGGCATGTTTGATGATTTTGATGATCCGTCAGGTCTGTCGGTGGTCTATCAGACACTTCGCCAACCGCTAACACCGGGCTATTGGTCACTCACCGAGCGTTCTGGCTATTTACGTCTTCGTGGACAGGAAGGTCTTTCCTCAAAATTTAATCAGAGTCTGATCGCAAGAAGATGGGAAGAGTTTTGCTTCGAGACTGCGACATGCGTGGAGTTTGAGCCAGAGGTGTTTAAGCAGATGGCAGGACTGATTTTGATGTACGATCAGGACAACTATTTTTATCTGCATGTCACATTTGATGAGGATGAGGGAAAATGTATCACACTGTTAACTGCAGAGAATAAAAAATATGAATATCCTGCTGGTTTTGTGCCGATTGAATCAGGAAAACCAGTCTATTTAAAGGCAGCCGTTGACTACGACAAGGCGCAGTTTTTCTATGCGGTAGGTAATCAAAATTATCAGGCGATTGGTCCAGTGCTCGATGCAAGCATTTTGTCAGACGAGGCATGCAACGAAGGATGGTTTACAGGAGCAATGGCAGGAATTTGTTGTCAGGATCTAACTGGATTTGGAAAAGCCGCAGATTTTGATTGGTTCTCATATAAAAATGTGTAATTGATCAGAACTTTACAAAAATGATTTTGCAAATGAAATTCTGAAATCTTACAATACTATTGAACTTGAGGAAAAATAAAATGGCAGTTTATAGAGCAAAGGAATTTGGCGCAAAAGCAGATGGCGTCACAAAAGATACCGCAGCGATTCAGCGTGCGATTGATATCTGTGCGCAAAATGGCGGCGGACGTGTGCTGCTTGAGGATGGCACATTTTTAAGCGGAACCTTATATTTAAAGAGCTATGTCTATCTGGAAATTGCAGAGTCGGCACTGTTAAAGGCAAGCCCAGAGATTTTTGATTATGGGACAGACACGCATCACAATCGCTACCGCAATGAGACCGAATTGGATCGTTGCTTTTTGTTCGCACAAGATGCAGAGGATTTTGGTCTGATTGGATATGGAATGATTGATGGTAACGCGGAAAGCTTTCCAAATGCAGGGGATAAATATCGTCCGATGATGTTACGCCTTCTGAACTGTAAGCAGTTTCATCTGGAGCATCTGCGTTTGATGAATGCCGCAGCGTGGACAACGTGTTTTCTTGACAGCGAGTATATCTGGGTACATGGTGTGGATATCCGAAATGAAAAACGCTACAATGGTGACGGACTTGATTTTGACGGCTGCCGTCATGTGTGGATATCTGATTGTCACATAAAAGGAACTGATGATAATTTATGCCTGCAGTCAAGTGGCCAGACAACAGAGGATATTCATATCACAAACTGCGCATTTACATCCGTGTGCGCAGGCATTCGCATCGGTTTAAAGTCTATTGGTGATATTCAAAATGTCGTGATCAGCAATTGCACGATGCATGGAATTTATCGCGAGGGAATTAAGATTGAGTGTACCGAGGGCGGTGTGATTTGTGATATTTTGATCGAAAATGTTACGATGCGAAATGTGCGAAGACCACTATATTTCTTGCTGAATCAGCGCTTCGAGCCAGATGATCTGGGAAGTTCTGTGGAGCTTACTGCGATGCCAAAGGTGGGAAAGATCGAACGCATTCGCGTCAGTGGAATTACCGCAGTGGACGAGGCATGCATGAGCGAAAAGCAGTATCGCTTTACCGATGACATCATGGGTGAGCCAAAGTTTAATGGCATTCGCGTTGACGCAGCAAAGGATCATGCAATTCGCGATCTGATACTTCGAGATGTGTTTTATCACAGCATTGGCGGCGTGAAGGCATCGGAGATTCCAACTGAGTATCCAGAACAGACTGAGAATTATTGGCCAGACTGGAGCCGGTGTGCATTTGTGGATATCCGAAGAGTGGATGGACTGACGTTGGATCACGTGGTATGCGATTGTGAAAATGAGGATGAGCGTGTGCCATTTCTTATTGAGGAGTGCAGTCATGTGAGCGGAACAATCGAGGTCAGAGACAAGTGAGGAGGCAGATCGAAAGATGATAGAAAATGAGTTGAGGCAGCTGATCAGCAAGGCGAAAGCGTGTCTTACGGACTTGTGTCCTTATACAACGCACGTTGCGCAGCTTGCATTGGAGGATATGATACAGCAGGCAGAGGCAGCAGTAGCTCAAGATGAAAATGACAAAAATGACGAAAGTGGAGTATTACCGTTCACAACGAAACGCGAGTTTGGCAATTGGCATTGGAACAAAGAGGATGCTTGCCAGTTTGCAAAGAAGCGTTATACGATGGCATCCGTCTGGTTTGAGCCGGGAAAGGTTTACAGTACATATGGATTAGAGGATGCGCTGGCATGGTTTCAAACGCAGGATTTGCGAAAGTCGCTTGTTGCTTCTGAGATTGATGAAAACAGTTATGTGAATCAGTCTGGAAAGTTTGAGCTGTCTATGGCAGAGACTTGCGAATATTATGAAAAAATATGCCGTGAATTTCTGTCTAATGTCACCTATGGAGATTCAATCGGCCAGTATAGCAAATCAGCGGGAGAGGCGCTTTTACAGGCATTAAATCAACTGACAAAAATCAGAGAAGAAAACGAGAAAAATATTGCTGATAACAGTGTCAATATGGATGATATAACCGCAAATCCAAATGATACAACCGCAATTGCGAAGGCTCTGGCAGCTTGCCTGAATGCATTGTGGGACCTTCGCACCTCACGCGTGCTTCGCAGCGAAATTGGTTTAGAATCTGGCGGAAACCTTCTTCTTAGTGCAGCTCAGATGGAGGAAATTCGCCATAAAATCGAGTCCGATCCTCTCACGAAGGGTCAGTACGAGCAGATAAAAGCGCTTGCTGACAGCGCGTCTCTTGAACAAAGAAAATCAGCGTACAGCGCACTCTTTGCCACAAGTGATAATTATGAGCAGTTAAACCGCGAATTTGTCATTGAGACAAGCGCAGGCAATCGCCCAAGTTTTGCAGTTCCAAAGGGAACCGTGTCAGCATCGTTTGCACTTCGACTGCCTCGCGAGGACAATGAGCGCGATGGCCTTGGTAACATTCAGGTTTGGAATATTGGCTTAAAGGCTTCAGAGGGAGAGAATATCTATCTTGATATTGAGACAGCAAATAGTTTGGAAGTGAATGAACGTGAGACAGCAGTTTGCAAAGTAACACTGTTCAATAAAACATCCGATCACGAGGCCGTGTGGACATATGACAAAGAGATTTTGCTGCGAGACGACGCGATTTACACGGTAATGTTTGATGCAAAGCAGGATGGAAAGTTAAAAAAGGGTATGCAGATTGAGCTGACATTCTTTGACAAAGAGGGAAATAAGCTTGGCACACGCGAGGAAAACTTTAATCGCAAGTCATGGCTTTATGTGAAAAAATACAATCTGTACACTCAGTGTGATGCAATTTGTTACTGGTATACAAAAGATACGTCATATGCAGAAAAGTCAAAGATTGAGATGCTTCATTTCTTAGATGATTTTTGTCAGGGTGCGCATCACTGGCTGCGTTACAACGAGCGTCCGGAGGGAAGCGATGCTTACGGCGGAGTGCAGGGAGGAAGAATCCTATTTACAATAGCTGTAGCATATTCGATGATTCGTGACAGCGGAGTATGGAATAAGGAAGAAAGGGAGCGCTTTTACGGTCTTGTTTCTTATATGCTGCGTTATCTGGCAGATCTTCGTGACCGTACACTTCTGACAAAGGAGCGGGCACAGCGTGGAAGCAGCAACTGGCAAACCGATATGCACATCGGAAGCTCAGCTATTATGATGGCAATTCCTGATTTTCCAAATCGAAAGCTTTGGATGTATAATTCCGAGGCAGTGCTTCGGGCTCAGTTAGACTATAAATTAAATGCAGATGGCTCATGGCCGGAATCACCTCGTTACCATTTTGCTTCGCTGGAGCATTTTTCATTGTATGCAAGACTGTGGGAGCGTGAGTCTGGAGAAAATTGGTTTATCTCAAAGAATGCTAATATGCCGGGACTTATTGATATGTTTCGTTATCCACTGTACACGCAGACACCGCCATATGCATATTTTAATGACTGCATTGCCACACCGCCGTTTGGCGATCATAAGCTTGGAAATGGAACCGAGTTTGCGTTATATGGTTTGTACTGTGATCAGGTGGCACAGTATGATTGTGACACCGCTCAGAAAATGTACGCGACATGGTGTCGTGCAAATAAGCCAGTGAAGGGTTTTTGGGGTGAATCGGTAACATTAGAGAATTTGATGTATTCGTCTACACTGCAGGGTGGGGCAAATGCACAAGCTAGTATTGATCTTAAATCCTGTGCATCATTCCCAAATTCAGGAATCTATGTATTTCGTGATCAATTTGGCACACCGCAGGAGAATTATTTGGCTGTAATGTCCAGCCCGAAAAATATTGGACATGGTCATAAAGATCAAGGTGCTTTCATTTATTATTATCATTGTATTCCTGTTATAATGGACTCTGGAATTGAAGGCTATTTTGAGGCAAGCACGCCATGGCATATCTGCTCGTACTCACATGCTGTCATGCAGTTTGAGGCACCACCGCACGGACCGATACAAAAGACAGCAGGCTTTATAAATCTGAGCGCAGGTACATACAGCCTTGAGCGTGGTTGGAATGACGGCCCGGATTGCAGCAAAGTTACACAGCTTTGCCTTAATGATAAGAATGACAACAGCGAAAGCATCTCTGTGGAAATTAAAAATCCAAAGGGATGCGGTTTGCAGCATCGCACGATCACGATTGACCATCGTGCTGAGACGGTTACAGTACAAGATGTTGTTACTGATTTTTCAGGCAATGTTTTGTTTAATCTTCCGATTCTGGCAAAATCAGCAGTACAAAATGAAAATGAAATTTTGGCAGACGGATATTATGGTGTGAAAATTAAGATTACAATTCACTCAAATGCAGAGTCTGCTGTGATCGAGTCGGGACGCGCAACACCGATGGCACCGGGAGCGAATGATCACACCGATCTTTTGTATCTTCGCATAAAGGCAAAGGCAGAGGATGGAGTTGCCATCACGATTGCGCCATATGAAGCAAATTAGTTTGCTCAAATGTTAGTCAAAAGAAAAAATAACAAAGGCAAGACAAGAAAGAACAATAAAGAAATGAAAAGAAAGAGAGGATTGGAACATGACACAGACAACACAAGTTACAGGAAAGCATGTACAAAATGCACAGGGGGTAGGAGCCTTAGAACCACAGGTGCAGCAGTGGATTGATCAGGTCTATGAAAAGATTGAAACAAAAATGCAGTGGGTCAGCGAAAAGTCAAAGGATAAGATCCCATATCTGACAATCAATGGAACACATGATGATCGAAGTGATCTGTCAAAAGAGTGGAGAGCAGATGATGGCCTAAACTGGTGGACGAATGGTTTATGGGGCGGTATTTTGTGGATGATGTATCAGGCTTCCGGACGCGAGCGCTACGCTGAAATTGCGCGAATCTCCGAGGAAAAGATGGATACTTGCTTTGATGGTTATTACGGCTTACATCATGATGTTGGTTTTATGTGGAGACCAACTGCGGCAGCAGATTATGATCTGACACACAACAAAGAGTCAAGAAAGCGTGCGCTTCATGCAGCAAATCTTTTAGCAGGACGTTTTAATCCAGTTGGTCAGTACATTCGTGCATGGAATGATATTCCGGGATCAGATGACGATACAAGAGGCTGGGCAATTATTGACTGTATGCTTAATTTATCTCTCCTTTACTGGGCATCTGAGGAGACTGGAGATTCTCGTTTTCGTCAGATTGCAATGCTCCATGCCGATACGGCACAGAAATATTTTGTACGCCCAGATGGATCCGTAAATCACATCATAGAGTTTAATCCAGAGACTGGCGAATTTGTTCGAGCTTACGGTGGTCAGGGGTACTGCGAGGGATCAGCGTGGACACGTGGTCAAGGCTGGGCGGTATATGGATTTATGATTAGCTATATTCATACTGGTAAGCAGGAATATCTTGACACCGCAACGCGTATTGCGCACTATATTATGGCAAATATTCCGGACAATGGCATCATTCCAGTTGATTTCAGACAGCCGAAGGAGCCGGCATGGGAGGATTCCAGCGGAGCATGCGTCATTGCAAACGGACTGATTGAGCTTGCAAAGCATGTGCCGGAATTAGAAAAAGATATGTACATAAGAGCGGCAGTTAAAATCTTAAAGGCAATTGATCAGACAAGAGCAAACTGGGGAACAGATTGTGATTCAATCGTATTAAACTGCACGGGCGCTTATCATAGTCCAGATCACCATTTTACAATGGTGTATGCAGATTTCTATTTCATCGAGGCTGTATTAAAGCTTAGAGGAAATGATTACTTCATGTGGTAATAAAATAGACATGTAATATATTACAAAAAGATCTCTGAATTCCCCAAAATCAAGATTGAGATAGGAATCCAGAGATCTTTTTTTGTTTGATGACATTTTTTCTAGTGGTGTTTTAAGTTAATTGTCATTTCTCATTTTGTATCATTCATTACAGCTACGCTGCCCGGCGTAAACTCATGGTCAGGAAGATACTGGCGGAAAATTCTGTTAAAAATATAAGACTGTAAAAATGCAATTAACGGAAATCCGAATATAACAAGTGGATAAAACTTTAATACCATCAAAGCGCTGCCGCCAAATAAAAGAATAACAAGGCAGATGCTCCAGTGAATATTTTTGAGTGATATAAAAAGGCTGCAGCGAAGCAGTTCCATGATTCGCATATCGAACTGGGACAATAGCGGAAAGAAATAAATAGAGATCAGCGCAAAAATCACAAATAGGCTTAAAAACAGGTGTGAAGCAATGCGAAGCAGATCATTTGGGCTGCCAGAAAGAGTCCACCAGTTAAAACAGATCATGCCAAAGAAGGCAAGCACGATCAGCCATACACCAGTCGCCTGCAAGAAGTTTTCTTTAAATGAGTGAAAGAAATCTCTTGCAATATAACCTTCGTCATCTCGTGCCATGCGCATAGCAGTGTAGTAAACTGCAGTTGTGGAAGCACCAATCGTTACGATGGGGAGACTACAGATCAGCCACAAGAAATTGAGCCATGCCAGATACATGATTTTTGTCAGAAAATTTGCAATCTTATTATCTGGATTAAAAATGTTAAATAGGTTTTTCATAGTGAAATCGTTCCTTTCTATTTGGTATTTGGACTTTGCTTTATTTCTAGTTTTGTTTGGGATTGTCTTCGTTTCTTGTTTTTGGTTCGCATTCCCATTTATAGTTCACTTACTTTGTTTTCTAGTATAAAGAAAGTAGAGAGAAAAACAAGACAAAAAGTTGATGAAAGTATGAATCTGTAAAAAACAAACTGTAAAACTTACAATATCTGTGATAAAACAAATAAAAACTATAAAAACAGAAAGGTGGCAGAACATGAAAATCGCATTGATTCAAACAAAGCAAAATGAACTTTACAATTTTCCGGGGACACGGACTTTTGATACAGAAGAGGTATTGCAGCTGCGACATGAATACATGGAAGAAGTATTTCGCATGGCAGAAGAAGCGGCAAAAGAGGGAGCTAACCTGATTGCGACAACAGAAGTAGTAAATTACAGTGGTCATTTTTCAAAAATAAAAGTGCCATATGCTGATTTGTATCAGGAGATGAGCCAAGAGCAGGAAGAGATATCAAATGAGAAAAATAACAAATCCGATTATAATGTGCCAACAAATGAGGAGGCTCGTTTTGCAGCAATTGCAGCAAAGTACGGTGTAATGATTCTTGCCGGACTGGCACGAAAAGAGAAAGGAAAACTCTATAATAGTACTGTTTTCTGGGGCAGAGATGGACGCATAAAAGACGTGTATCATAAGATTCATCTGGCAGGAGATGAATCTGAAATTTTTACACCGGGGCAGACGCTTCACACCATTGATACCGAATTTGGTCGTGTCGGAACTGCTATCTGCTGGGATATGCAGTTTCCTGAGATGGCAAGAAATCTCGCAAAGATGGGCACTGATCTAATTGTGTGTCCGACATGGGGATGGGAGTGGATTTATGGTCCGGCAAGAGCCTATGAAAATGGTATTTTTGTAGCGTCAGCAATGGCAGTTCCGTATTGGATGCCAATTGAAGATCTAAGGCGACCGAGTATGGTTGTTTCACCAGATGGAAAGATTTTGTCAGAAGGTCCGACTGACAAGGCAGCAATTGTGTATTGTGAGATTAATGATATTCACTGCAAACAAAGCAGGGAGTTTCGCCTGAACACATCACTTCGGTGAACAAGATTTGCAATTTGTAAAAAAATGCAATAAAACAGGCGGCAAGAAAGTAGCCTGAAAAATAATAGTAAATTTACTTTGCCCAAAGAAAAATAAGGCAGCCATTGGCCGCCTGTTTCATTTCGCCCACGGAAAGATAATCGAGAGGCTGTCATCTGAGGAATTGCTTGCTGAAGTAGTATCTGGTGCAGATTCAGCAGTTTGTGAGCCTTCGGTCTGATTTTCACATTGAGATTGTCCTGACGTTGGTGCTTGTGTCTCGACCTCGGATTGCTGCGCTTGTGTTTCCACCGATGTTAAAGTAGCTGTCTCTGGCTGTATTTCAGTTTCTGCCTGTGTCTGCCCAAGCGCTGGATCAAAATAGTTGTAAACCTGACCTGGTACCATGCCGCCTCTTGCAGCCGCCATTTCACTGACTGTAACGAGCTCATAGCCGGCAGCAATCAGTTCTGGGATGATAATTTGGGATGCCTGCGCAGAGGATGCTTCCATATCGTGCATAAGCACAATGGCGCCGTCTTTTACCTTACTTCTTATTGTATCGCATGTGGTTGCCACATCATGATGCTGCCAGTCAATTGTGTCCACGCACCACATGATAAGCGGATAACCGTCATCAACAGCTGCTACATTGGCACATGAAACATCATCAGTTGCGCCTGTCGGCGGTCTCATTATGCATGGGCGGTTTCCTGTAATCATCTGCACATAGGAGCTTGTACTGCTGATTTCCTGATCTGTTACCTGTGCATCCATATTTGTAATTTTATAATGATTGTAGGTATGATTTCCAATTTCAGAACCTGAATTTTCAATATTTTGGATAATATCCGCGCAGCGTTCTACATTCCTGCCAAGAACAAAGAATGTAGCATAGGCACCATTTGCTGTAAGCGTATCAAGAATGATCTGTGTATTTTGCGTGGAAGGACCATCATCATACGTCAGCGCAACCATTGGCTTTGTGGCGTCAACAGTGTGCCTAAGCTTTCCCTGTGAGGTAAAATCGTAGACGAGATCACCGATACGGTGGCAGCCTACATATACATGTCCATTTTCATCTGTCATACCAGTAGCGCCGTCAGGAAAAGTAAAATTCCCTGTCACAGCTTTTCCATCTTCACCGAAATAATAATAATAGCCATCATTGCATTTTACAGTAGAGCAAAAATATTGGCGACCATCATCAGTAAAACAATATGTATCACCATTTTCATCTGTGTAGCGGCCTGTTTGCATTATGCCGTCATCAGAAAAAAGATAGCGTGAATCATCAATCATTTGATATCCAGTCAAAAGATAGCCATTCTGGCAGTAGCCCATAGTGCCGTCAGCATTTGTAATCCAGCCCTCAGCAGGCTTGTTGTCATCATCAGTTCGGTAAAGTGCTTCTCTGTCAAAAGTTTCAGATTCTGTTTCATAAAAGCTCTCGGATTCATTGGCAGCCAAGTTCGCTTCATAGTCATCTGTAGATGTAACGATAGTTTGATTAGAAGGTGCATTTGAAGTACATGCGTTTAAAAAGAACGTGCCAGACAGTCCAAGAGCAAGTAACAGCTTTTTTAGCTGACCTCTTTTTGTATTATTATGCATTGGATGAAATCCCCCATCAATCGAAATTTACATTTCCACTAGTATAGCACGCAGTTTAAAAAAAGGGAACATGAGAAAAATCACTTTCAGAAAAAAATGTTATTTTCAATCAAAAAAAATCATAGTGTGATACTCCCACGCGCGTTCTTGCGAACGGGCGGGGCTTCTTGAGACATGGTAGAACGCCTCAAAGGGCCATCACAAGCCCTCTACACCCTGTTACGAGCTTACCTTTAAGCCGTCTTTT
>OLOR01000026.1_pt1 | contig 147736 bp, 129 predicted proteins | sample 1672521 | NCBI WGS metagenome assembly OLOR01 (sample SAMEA3136695, study PRJEB25190) | human gut metagenome | biome: human gut; feature: human-associated habitat; material: faeces | place: Austria | collected 2013
TGTTATAAATAGCATAACCAATAAACATTAAAATAACATTAAAAATAGGTGCTGGATTCAAAAAACAGATTGTATTATAATAAAGGCATTATGAGAATATTAGTTGTTGAAGATGAAAAAGATTTAAGAAATATTATAAAGAAACGTCTGGTAAGAGAGCATTATAGTGTGGATGTCTGTGGAGATGGAGAAGAAGCGCTAGATTATATGGAGATGACATCGTATGATGGAGTTCTTCTCGACATCATGCTTCCTGGGAAGGATGGTTTTGCGGTTTTAAAGGAAGTTAGGCAGATGGGGAATAATACACCAATTCTCTTACTGACTGCAAGGGATGGTATTGAGGACCGGGTAAAGGGGCTTGACCTGGGAGCCGATGATTATCTGATCAAGCCATTCGCGTTTGAAGAGTTACTCGCAAGAATCCGCGTGATGATGCGGAGAAAACCCCAATTTGTAACGAATCAGTTAAAGATTGCAGATCTTACGCTGGATCGGGATACAAGAATTGTGACAAGAGCTGGAAAAGAGATCAGTTTGTCATCAAAAGAATTTATGGTGTTAGAATGTCTGATGCGGAATCAGAATATCGTGATGACGAGGCAGCAGATTGAACAAAATGCATGGAATTATGATTATGAGGGAGGGTCGAATGTTATTGATGTATATATAAGATATCTCCGAAAGAAAATTGATGCAGGATATGAGAAAAAACTGATCCATACGGTACGCGGAACAGGCTATGTGATGAGGGAAGAATGATGAAGCAGATGACGATCAAGAAAAAGGTCACATTATGGTATACAGGGATCATTGCACTTATTTTAGGAATGGTTCTTGTCTTTATGTTTTACTTTGTCGACAAAGTCGGGATTTCAGCGACAGAAGAAGAAGTCAGTGCGGCAGTGACTGGATTTTCTGCGAACTTTCAATTTCAGGATGGAACCTATTATTTATCAGAAGATACTCAGTTTTATCAGGATGGAGTCATGTTTTGTGTCTATGATGACAACGGGAAATTATTATATGGCACAATGCCAGAGAAATTTCCGAAACAGACGATCTTAAAGTCTCATACACCGAGGGTCATTACATCCGGTAGCAGCAAATGGATGGTATATGACAGTGTGCATACCTATGGAAAGAATAAGGCTATATGGATCAGGGGAATCACATCCATTCATGCGATCGAAGTATTTATGACAATATCTCAGAAAATGATGATCGTCTTATATCCCGTGTTCATTTTATTGATAGCAATGACAGGATATTTTATGCTGAAACGTGCATTAAAGCAGGTGGATCTGATCTGTGATCAGGTAGAGAATATCAGTTATGGAAAGGATCTTACCAAAAGGCTTCCATTGCCAAAAGTAAGAGATGAATTGTATGAATTATCTCATAAATTTAATCAAATGTTCGAAAGACTGGAAGAATCCTTTGAAAAAGAACAGCAGTTTACAGCAGATGTATCCCATGAACTTCGAACTCCAGTGACCGTGATCATTTCTCAATGCGAATATTTGATCGAAGATCCAGTATTAGAGGAAGAGGAAAAAGAAGAGATCATGATCATTCTAAGACAGGCAAGACGCATGTCGAAATTGATCAATGAGATGTTAATGATCGCAAGAGGTGAGATGAGCGAATCTTATGATATGGAAGAAGTTGATCTCATACTATTGACAGAAGTTATCGTAGAAGAATTGCACGAGCAGGCAGAGAAAAAGAAGATTCAGATATCTGTTTCCAGTGATCGAGATGTAAAGATGATGGGAAATCATACATTATTATTGCGAATGATGATGAATCTTGTTCAGAATGCGATCAGCTATGGAAAGGAACATGGTCATATTGATATTCTATGGAAAGAACAAGGAGATATGATCATAGGAGAAGTAAAGGATGATGGGATAGGGATCGCTCAGGAAGATATTCCTAAGATCTGGGATCGTTTTTACCGGGTAGATAAAAGCCGTTCCAGAGAGAATGGAGGAACTGGACTTGGTCTTTCGATGGTTCACTTTATCGTGGCAGTTCATGGCGGGAAAATACATGTGGAAAGCAAAAAAGGAGAAGGAACAAGTTTTATATTTCAGTTTCCAAAAATATTAGAAAGTAGAAAAGGATAGATACCAAAGTTAATAAGGCATCTATCCTTTTTACAATCACAATAAATTACTGAATATGTTTCAACCCTTCACAAATGCTATCAAGTACAAAATCATCTCCAAGTGAAGTGTCCAGTGTCAGATGGTAGTTTCTGGATAATCCCCATGGTTGATGCGTATAATAATGATAGTTATCAGAACGCTTGCGGTTCATCTGGATTGCTTTCGTCAGTGCCGCATCATGAGATAAGTTTTCCGTTCTCATAATTCGTTTCACACGATACTCGGCAGGTGCATGTAAGAAGATTCGCATGCAATGAGGGCGGTTTCTTAAGATATAATCTGCACAACGACCGATCACAACACAATTTCCTTTTGAAGCAAGCTCATTGATTACTTTAGATTCTGCCGCAAAGATTTTATCTTTTGGAGCTGGGTTCTGTGGTGCGTGAGAATATACCTGATTCACAAGGTCATAAAGTAGGGAACTACGCATCTGTTCATCATTATTCTTGATGAATTCAGGATCATAACCAGTAGAACCTGCAGCCATCTGAATGATCTCATTGTCATAGAAATCAAATCCAAGACGTTTTGCAAGAGCTTCTCCAAGGTCATGTCCACCGCTTCCATATTCACGAGCGATTGTAATGACAATAGGAGTGTTTGTTGAATCTGTGTCAGCGTCTAAATCTGTGTTAGTATTTGAATCTGGGAACAGCATTGGTTCCACAAAAGATAAGAAACGTCCAAATAAACGTGCAATAAATCCAACAAGTAAAGCGGCAATAACTGTACCTTCACGTACACCGTCTAACTTACCTGCGAATACAAAGGAAAGAACTCCGGCAATTACAGTCATAGATACGTCAAAACAGATTTTTGTGACACCAAATTCTGTATGCCATGTCATTACAATGGCACGTACAAAAGATTCCCCAGGAAGCATGGCAACATTGGCAAGGACTTCTGTATACACACCAAATCCAAGGATCAGACATCCGATCAGCAGATAAATGATCTTCATCAAATAAAAGGACGGATTTACAAATCCAAGAAGGATCATAGACCAGTCAATAAAATATCCGAATAAGATAGAGATTGGAATCTGTAACACGTGTTCCAGTTTAAAATTCTTTCGTAAGATCAACAGCTGTAAAAAGATCAGTAACAGGCTGAAGAAAATGGTGAAATTTCCAAGTGTAAATGGGAAATTAAGGCTCAGTACATAAGGAATGGAAGAAATTGGTGATGTACCAAGACTTGCTTTTGTGATCAGGGCAACTCCGAGAGAGTTAATATAAAGCCCAATAAAAAAGATGATATAACGTTTTAGTTTTTCCATGATGTGATTTACTCCTCTTTTGTAGTATTTTTATATAGTTTTTCAAAGATCTTTAGAAATTGTTCTTTTTCTGCATTAGAAATCCCAGAAAAAATTTCTTGTTCAAGAGATAAGAAAGCTTTTTCAATCGATTCAGACAGTTCCATTCCATAATCTGTCAGGAAAATATGAAAGGATCGGCGATTTCCGTTCAAATTCTTACGCTCGATTATATGCTGTTTTTCCATTCGATTTAAAATAGAAGTTAAAGAAGCAGGTTCGATATGACAAGCATGGGCAATGTCTTTTTGACTGGCACCATTATGATATCGAAGATGGTCTAAGACCTTTGGCTGGCCGGTTGAGAGACCAAGTGGCTTTAAGACAGCCATGATTTTCTTCTGAAGGCTTAAATGATTGGACATCAGAAGATAATGATAAGATGATTCATACATAGATGATACTCCTTTTATAATTAGAAAACTAATAGTTAGAATTCTAACTATTGAAACAGCCATTATTATAAGACAAAGCAAACCAATATGTCAAGAGCGTTTCTTTCAAAAATCATAAGACAAGCGGCGAAAAATCAAGTATAATAAACCACGGACAGAAAAGAAACATACTATAATAATATGATGAGAGTTTCAAAAGATAAGGAAGGGAAGAACCATGACATTAACACAATTAAGATATATTATAGCGATCGCAGATACAGGGTCTATGAATGAGGCGGCAAAAAGCCTGTTTATCTCACAGCCAAGTCTATCTCTTGCAGTCAAAGAATTAGAAAAAGAGATTGGAACAAGACTCTTTAAGAGAAGCAATCGAGGAGTATCAGTCACACAAGAAGGGATGGAATTCTTAAGTTATGCAAGACAGGTCGTTGAACAGTATCAGCTTATGGAATCTCGCTATATTGAGAAGAAAAATATCAAGAAAAAATTCGGAGTTTCCATGCAGCATTATACATTTGCAGTGAATGCTTTTGTGGAGATGGTCAAACAGTTTGGTATGGATGAATACGAATTTGCAGTCAGAGAGACAAAGACATACGAAGTGATCAAGGATGTCAAAGATTTTCACAGTGAGATCGGGATCCTTTATTTAAATGAATTTAATAAGAAGGTATTAAGCAAGATGCTGCAGGAATCAGGGCTTGAATTCCATCCATTATTGGAATGTGGAATTTACGTTTATATGTGGAAAGGGCATCCTCTGGCAGATAAAGAAGAGATTACGATCGAAGAGTTGGAAGAATATCCATGCCTGTCATTTGAACAGGGGGAATATAACTCCTTTTATTTTGCAGAAGAAGTGTTAAGTACCTATGAATATAAACGTCTGATCAAAGCAAATGACCGCGCGACCATGCTGAATCTGATGGTTGGGTTAAATGGATATACATTATGTTCAGGAATTATCTGTGAAAGCTTAAATGGTGATGATTACTGTGCTGTGAAACTAAAATCGGATGAGCTCATGACGATTGGCTATATCAAGCGAAAAGGAGTCGCGATCAGCCCATTAGGAGAGAAATACTTAGAGGAGATCAAAAAGTATAAAGCTATGGGTGACGACTCTGGTTATAGGGATATCCTATAACTAGATGTTGACTTTTCATATTGGACAAGTAGGAAATCTAATGGTAAGATAAGTTTGTAATCAAGAAAGACAACATACAAAATTCAAAATAAAAGTCAACAAAGGAGATAGAAATTATGAGTAAAGAAAGAAATTATAAGTTTGAAACATTACAGTTACACGTAGGACAGGAACAGCCAGATCCAGTGACAGATGCAAGAGCAGTACCTATTTATCAGACATCATCTTATGTATTCAGAAATTGCGATCATGCAGCAGCTCGTTTCGGACTTGCAGATGCAGGTAACATCTACGGAAGATTAACAAACCCAACAGAAGATGTTTTTGAACAGAGAATCGCAGCACTAGAAGGTGGAGTTGCAGCATTAGCAGTAGCATCTGGAGCAGCAGCGATCACATATGCGATTGAAAATATTACAAAAGCAGGAGATCACGTAGTTGCAGCGAAAAATATTTACGGTGGAACATACAACTTCTTAGAGCATACATTACCAGATTACGGAATCGAAACAACATTCGTAGACATTTTCAATGAAGATGAAGTAAGAGCAGCAATCCAAGATAACACAAAATTATTATTCATCGAAACATTAGGAAATCCAAACTCAGACGTTGTAGACATTGAGAAAGCAGCAGCGATCGCTCATGAACACAACATTCCACTGATCGTAGATAATACATTTGCAACACCATACCTTGTAAGACCAATCGAATACGGAGCAGACATCGTAGTACATTCAGCAACAAAATTCATCGGTGGTCACGGAACAACAATCGGTGGTGTGATCATTGACGGTGGTAAATTCGACTGGGAAGCATCAGGAAAATTCCCATCATTAGTAGAACCAAACCCAAGCTACCATGGAGTAAGCTTTACAAAAGACGTTGGGGCAGCTGCATTTGTAACAAAGATCAGAGCATTATTACTTCGTGACACAGGAGCAACATTATCTCCAGTTCATGCATTCATCTTCTTACAGGGATTAGAAACATTATCCTTAAGAGTAGAGCGTCATGTACAGAATGCATTAAAAGTTGTAGAATACCTGAAAAACCATCCAGCAGTAGAAAAAGTAAACCATCCATCAGTATCTGACGATCCTGAGCAGCAGGAATTATACAAAAAATACTTCCCTAACGGTGGTGGATCTATCTTCACATTCGAGATCAAAGGTGATGCACAGAAAGCAAAAGACTTTATTGATCACTTAGAGTTATTCTCACTGCTTGCAAACGTAGCAGACGTGAAATCCTTAGTCATCCATCCAGCATCTACAACACATTCTCAGATGACTGAAGAAGAATTATTAGGATCAGGAATCAAACCTAACACAATCCGTCTGTCAATCGGTACAGAAAATATCGATGATATCATCGAAGATTTAGAGGAAGCTTTTAAAGCAGTACAGTAGGCTAGATTTTTCTTGTGAAACATAAAAACTAAAACATAAATGTCAATTTTCCTAAAAAAATAATAATATAATCTCGACCTTAAAACGAAAATGCCCGGATAAGTGTAGGATAGCTTGTCCGGGCGTTTTTTTATTAACTGGAATTTACAGCAACCATTTCGATAAGTGTACTATATATTCTATACATATTTTCATCTCCACAATTACAATTTCCGCAAAAGATTCTCCTTAATTTTTCTGATATCATCTTAACAAAGAAACGAACAAGTCGATGTTTTTCTTTCATGTTTCTTAAGATATAATGATGAGAGTATCAAAAACAACAAAAATCCCTGAAGATGACAAATTCTTCAGGGATTTTTGCAACTTTATATTTATTTTTAAGGTAGGTAAGATAGCAAGTTAAAATTAAAACTGCTTTATTTGTTATATATTTTGCTAGGTTATATCTTACAGATATTCATGATCTGCAAGTACATTTAAGATGTTATGTCCTTCCTGAACACCATCAATGATTCTTCTAGCACGTACGCTGTCACCGATATTGATGATTTCAACGTTAGTATCAGCGAATGCTTCACGGATTTCATCAAGAACAGGAGCGTTTGCTCTCATTCCTAAGCATACGAATCCATAATCGAAAGGAAGATCTTTTTCTTCTCCATTAGCTTTTACTGTGAACGCATCAGCTTTTACTTCGCAAAGAGCTGTTTCAGTCATCTGGTTTACATTGTGTTCTCTCATTAATGTGTTTGTTCCGCATTTAGATACTGGATCTAAGTCTTTACCGATCTGAGGCATCATTTCTACGATGCTTACCTGCGCACCTTTTGGAGCAAAGTATTCAACAACGTCAAGACCTACAGCTCCACCACCAACGACAACAACTTTCTTACCTGTGCAGTCTTCTGGATAATCAGCTAAGTGGTTGATCATTCCTGTGATAGAAGCTACTTTAGATCCTTCTTTGTCGATGTGGTCATGTAATCCTTTGATTGGTGGAAGTAAAGGATTAGAACCTGTTGAGTTTACGATGATGTTTGGATGCAGTGCTTTAATTAATGGCAGAGTTGCTTCCTGTCCTTTGAAGATAAACAGGTTTGTTAATTTAGAAGCACGGTGTACAAGGTAGTCAGGGAAGTCTCTTAAACGTTTCTTATCTGGAATCTTAGAGATTTCAACAGCTAATCCACCAAGGTGATCATTCTTTTCGAATAAGAATGTAGTACATCCAACTTCAGCAGCTGTACAAGCAGCTTCAAGACCAGCAGTACCACCACCGATAACAACAACGTTACAAGGTTTATTTACTTTTTTCTTTTTATAATCAAATCCAGAGTTTACAGTAGGGTTTACTGTACAACGGATTGGACGGTTAACTCCGATACGGTTTCCAGCACATCCGATGTTACAAGAAATACATTTTCTGATGTCATCTTCATGTCCTGTAGCAACTTTTTTCACCCAGTGAGGATCAGCAATCAGTCCACGACCCATACCGATGATATCAGCATCTCCACGCTCTAAGATATCGTCAGCGACACGAGGATCACGGATGTTACCCATAGTTACACAAGGTTTGTTGTATTTTTCTCTGACAGCTTTTGCCATGTAAGATCTCCAACCATCTTTTAAGTAGTTGGCATCGATCTGGAACTGAAGAGAACCATTTAATCCAGCAGATACGTCAAATGCATCAACTTCTTCCTGGAAGTAAGAAAGTAACTCTAAAGTATCTTCTAATGTGTTTCCACCTTCCATCAGTTCATCAGCACTGATACGAACGAAGATAGGGAACATAGGTCCAACCTGTTTACGAACTTCTTCAACAACTAATTTTGTGAAGCGGGCACGGTTTTCTGGACATCCACCGAATTCATCTGTACGTTTGTTTGTTGTAGGAGACATAAACTGACTTAATAAGTAAGAATGTCCTGCATGGATCTCAACGCAGTCAAATCCACAAGCCTGTGCACGAGCAGCAGCTTCTCCATATTTTTTAACGATTTCATAAATTTCTTCTACTTTCAGAGGACGAGGAATCTCTCCACCTGCTTTAGAAGGAATATCAGATGCAGATACTGGCTGCATGTTTGTTCTCTTAGACTGAGCAGAAGCACCAGCGTGGTTTAACTGAACACCAACGCAAGCTCCGTGAGCGTGTAATGTTTCACATAATTTGAAGAAACGAGGCATATAGTTGTCATGATCGATACGGATCTGAGTTGTTCCGTTAGATCCAAGTGGTGAATCAACACTTGCGTTTTCAACCATGATCAGACCAACTCCACCTTTTGCTCTTTCTGTATAGTAATCAATGTGTAAGAAACTCATTTCTCCTGTCTGTTCACCGTAGTTAGTTCCCATTGGTGTCATCATGATGCGGTTTCTCATTGTCATGTTCTTAATTGTTAATGGTGTGAAAATGTTTTTATAGTTGCTTTTCATTAGAATTGAACCTCCAAAAAATTAAATCCAAAAAATCAAAAAATTAAATTCCATATAATCCGAGGTTGTTAGAATCATAAAAATTGGGTGAATGATTTATGATGGCTTTAGTATAACATACGGTTAATTATTTAACAAATAAATCTTTTTTGAAGAATCAATAAAAAATATCTATTGTTTCTTTTGTGAATTCAATAAACTTACGAACAGCAGGGATCATCGGCATATTTTTAAGATAAGCCATATAAACAGTGTGGTAAGGTTTTACATTACTAAGATGTAGGATTTCCACATCATATGCCTGTAATGATTCTACATGTGCAACAAAACCAATCCCAAAATCTTCTGCAACAAGGGAAGCGATGGCATTTTCATCCGAAGATTCAAAAGCGATAGACGGTTTGATATGGTTTTGTTTGTAAATAGAATTAGTAAAACGTCCAAGACCAGAAGTCTTATCATAACCAATGACTGGATAATCCAGCAGATCCTCTAAAACGAGTTTCTTCTTATATTTTAAAGGATGCTCTGGCGGGGTAATGATCACCATTTCCTGATTAACAACCGGAACAAACTCAATTTCCGGTTCATCGGCAACGAGAGAACCAAAAACGACATCATATTTTTCATTTTTCAGATCCGCAATCAGATTTTTTGTGATCTCCTGACTTAGAGAAAACGTGATCTCATGATTTTCCTGCTGATTTAAGAAACTTCGTACAAGTCTTGGAATATAACTTTTGGCAAGTGGAAATACATATCCGATATCAATGTGCCCGCTAGAACTGCTAGCTAAGGATTTCATTTTATTTTCAGCAATTTTGATTTCATCTATAATACGATTGACATGTTCCAAAAAGATAGAGCCGTATTTGGTAAGTTCTATATTGCGTCCGTTTTTCTGAAATAAAGAAACACCTAATTCTTCTTCAAGATTAGCGATCGAACGGCTTAAACTAGGTTGAGAGATATTTAATTCTTTGGCTGCCTGGTGATAATGTTGTAATTGTGCAACTTTTTGAAAATAGTACAGTTGATTTAAATTCATACATACCTTCCTTATTATAATAATTAATGGTTAAGTTCATTATAACACGATTGATAGCCTGAAGCTATCAAAAAACACTAAAAGATATATTGGAAGTATCAATCAATATGGAATATAATATAGCCATAAGGTTGTTAAAAAATTAACTTTTGGGTGAATGAAACTAATAACAAGCATATTATTTAAGGAGAAAAATTATGGCAGAGAGAATCACAGGACATACTGAATTAATCGGATTAATGGCTTATCCAATCAGACATTCAAGCTCACCTGCAATGCATAATGAAGCATTCGCAACATTAGGACTTGACTATGCATACTTAGCATTCGAAGTTGACAACAGCACATTAGAGGATGCAGTCAAAGGACTTCGTGCTTTAAAGATGGTTGGATCTAACGTATCAATGCCGAACAAAACAGTTGTAGGACAGTACTTAGACGAGTTATCTCCAGCAGCTAAAATGGCAGGAGCTGTTAACACGATCGTAAATGACAACGGAAAACTGATCGGACATATCACAGACGGTATCGGATACATGCAGTCATTAAAAGACAACGATATTGATGTGATCGGTAAAAAAATGACAATCGCTGGTGCTGGTGGAGCTGCGACAGCAATCGAGATTCAGGCTGCATTAGACGGTGTCAAAGAAATGTCAATCTTCAACATCAAAGATAAATTCTGGGCTAATGCTGAAGAAACAGTAAAGAAGATCCGTGAAAACACAGATTGTATCGTAAATCTTTACGATCTTGATGACAAAGATAAATTAAGAGAAGAAATCGCAGACAGCTACTTATTCGCACAGGCAACTGGTGTAGGAATGAAACCATTAGAAGGACAGACAGTTGTTCCTGATGAAACATACTTCCGTCCAGACCTGATCGTAACAGATACAGTTTACGCTCCAAGAGAGACAGAAACATTAAGACTTGCTAAGAAAGCTGGATGTAAGACAATGAACGGTCTTGGAATGATGTTATTCCAGGGAGATGCTGCTTTCCACTTATGGACAGGAAAACATATGCCGATCGACCATATGAAAGAAGTATTAGATATCAAATATGACTAAGATCAGTCATAACCATATAGCAAACGAGAGGAATTATTAAAATGGATAAAAAATACATACCAAGTGCCTTAGTTCTTTATCTGAACTATTTCATTCATGGAATCGGATGTTCCATCTTAAGTCAGCAGGTAGTAAAAGAAATGCTCGCAAGCCAGTGGGGATTAAAAGATGTTATGGCAGTAACTTCCATTGCAGCAGCATTAGGATTGGGACGTTTGATCTCCCTTCCATTTGCAGGACCTTTATCTGACAAATTAGGACGTCGTTTATCAGTGATCATCGGATGTGCTTCATACGTGATCTTCTTAGTAGGGATTGCATTCTCACCAAACACAACAATCGCTTATATCGCAGCAGTTCTTGGTGGTATCGCAAACTCATTCTTAGATACAGCAACATACCCAGCTGTAACTGAAATTATTTACAAATATACAGGTATCGCAACAATGGGGATCAAATTCTTCGTTTCTGTTGCACAGTTATTAATGCCTTTCTTCTTAGGTATTGTAGCAGGAACAAGCATGTCATACTTAATGCTTCCAGTTATCGCTGGTGTATGCATCGGTATCATGGGAATCTTAGCAATTTTTGCTCCATTCCCAGCAACATCTGAAGCAGGAAAATCTGAATCTTTCATCAGCAACTTAAAGAATGCACATTTCTCTATCGAGAGTATTGCATTGATCCTGATCGGATTCACAAGTACAGCTACATTCCAGTTATGGTTAAACTGTGCTCAGACATTTGGTACTGAAATTGCAAAAATCCCATCTCAGAACGTATCTGTGATGCAGACATACTATTCTGCAGGTACAATGGTAGCATTATTCGTAACAAGTGTATTGATCACAAAATTCAAACAGGTAAGATTCCTAGTAATCTACCCAGCAATCTCTCTTGTAATGTTAGCATTAGTTTACATTATTAAGACACCTATGATCTGCTATGTTGGAGCATTCGTGATCGGATATGCAGCAGCAGGCGGAGTACTTCAGATGGCAACAGCCGTTGTAAATGATCTGTTCCCTAAAATCAAAGGAACAATCACAAGTTTAGTTATGATCGCATCTAGCTTATGTAACTATACAATCTTAACAGCAGCTGCAAAAATGACATCTACAAGCGTAATCATGATGAATATCGTAATTACAGCAATCGGAATCTTATTAGCACTTTTCGTAAACGTACGTTATGGTGTATTATTAAAGAATGCAGAAGAGGCATCTAAAAATTAATTAGTATTGGTAACAGGAACTCCCGAGGTTTATGCTTCGGGAGAATGTTCAGACAATAGGAGGAAATTGTCAATGAATACAGTAAAAGTAAGAAATATTGAAATCGGAAGCGGAGTTCCTAAAATCTGTGTACCTATCGTAGGTGTTACAAAAGATGAGATCATCGCAGAAGCGAAAACATTTGACAGCATCCCAGTAGACGTTGTTGAATGGCGTGTTGACTGGTTTGAAGGAGTTTTCGAATTTGATAAAGTAGAAGATGTATTAAAAGATTTAAGAGAAGCTTTAGGTGAAACACCAATTCTTTTCACATTCCGTACATCAAAAGAAGGTGGAGAAAAAGCAATCGAAGCCGAACCTTATAAAGAATTAAATATCGCTGCTGCGAAAACAGGATATGTTGATCTTGTAGACGTAGAAGCATTTACAGGGGATGAGATCGTAAAAGAGATCGTAGCAGCAGCTCATGAATGTGGAGTAAAAGTTGTTGCATCTAACCATGATTTTGACAAAACACCTGAAAAAGATGAAATCGTAAGAAGACTTTGCAAAATGCAGGAACTTGGTGCTGATATCCCTAAGATCGCAGTTATGCCAACTTGCAGACGTGACGTATTAACACTTCTTTGTGCAACAGAAGAAATGTATACAGAACATGCAGATCGTCCGATCATCACAATGTCTATGGCAGGAACAGGGCTGATCAGCCGTCTTTGCGGTGAAGTATTCGGATCTGCTCTTACATTCGGAGCAGCGAAAAAAGCATCTGCACCTGGACAGGCAGCAGTCAATGACTTAAATAATATGCTTCAGTTCCTTCATGAAAATCAGGGATTATAAGAACTGAATCTTTAAAAATTAAATGTAGAAGAGGAGAAGATTCTTGGTTATTCTTTTCCTCTTTTTTAAATATATAAAAAATATTTGCTGAAATCCTATTTTTTCGGTATAATTTAGTAGGGCAAATCGTTAAAGTTTTGCCATAGTTTGTGAAAATAAAGACTTTTGTTATAGAAAGTAGAAAGAGGTGAATCATGTTAAAATGGCTTGATGAGAATCTGGAAGAATTTCTAATGGTAGCATTATTGATCGCCATGACAGTGATCATGGGAATTCAGGTATTTGCAAGATATGCACTTGGAGCATCCCTTTCATGGTCAGAGGAACTGACAAGATATTTATTTATCTGGTCAGGCTTTATCAGTGTTAGTTATTGTACTAAGAAATGTATTTCCATTAAAATCGAACAGTTTGTAGCAATGTTTCCAAGAAGAGGGAAAGCATTGTTCAAAGTGGTGAACCACACGATCGAACTTGCCTTGTTTTTATATCTGATTCCATATGCAGTTCTTTATTTAAAGAGTGCATTTGAAAGTGGACAGGTAAGTCCCGCATGTCAGATTCCAATGTATTATATTCAGGCAGCCCCGCTATTTAGTTTTGTTTTAGTAGCATTTCGTATCGTCCAACGTTGGATCATTGAATTTAAGATTGTGATCCGCAAAGATGAAGAAAAGGAGGAAAAATAAATGTCAGCAGCAGTCGTATTTTTACTCTTCTTTATTTGTCTGATCATTGCAATTCCGATTTCGATCGCCCTTGGGATCGTATCTGTACTTCCAGGAGCATTTGATCCATCATTTACAGCAAGTGGGACATTTGTCATTCGTTCTATGCTTGGAGGAATTGATAGTTTCCCATTACTTGCAGTTCCAATGTTTGTATTATCTGGAATGATCATGGCAAAAGGGGGAATCTCTAAGAAGATTTTTGACGTTTTTGCGTTTTTTATAGGAAAATTAACGGCAGGAATGCCATGTGCAGTAATTGTAACCTGTTTATTTTATGGAGCAATCTCAGGATCTGCACCTGCAACTGTAGCAGCAGTAGGAAGTATGACAATTCCAATCTTAGTTCGTTTAGGATATGACAAATCATTTGCAACGGCGATCGTAGCGGTAGCTGGTGGACTGGGAGTTATCATACCGCCAAGTATTCCATTTATCATGTATGGTATGGCATCCGGGGAATCTGTAAGTGATCTGTTTATGGCAGGAGTTGTACCAGGATTATTGATTGGTGCCTTATTGATGGTGTATGCCATTTATTATTGTAAAAAACATGGAGAAGATAAGGAAAAGATCGCAGCAGAGATCGATCAGTTACATGCAAAAGGATTTATTGGAGTATTTAAAGAAAGCTTTTTTGCAATCTTAAGTCCGGTTATCATCCTTGGATGTATTTACACAGGAATCGCATCCCCAACAGAAGCAGCGGTTATTTCTGTATTTTACTCTTTAGTAGTCAGTTTATTTATCTATAAATCCATGAAATTTAAAGATATCTGGGGAATCATGGTAGAAGGTGTGAGAACATATGCCCCTATTCTGTTTATCTTGGCAGCATCCATTGCATTCTCAAGAGTATTAACATTGATGCGTGTACCACAGTCCATTAGTGCATGGATCTTAGGTAACTTCCATAATAAGATTGTGATCTTGCTTGTAATCAATATATTCTTGTTGATCGTAGGTATGGTCATGGATACGACACCAGCGATTCTTATTTTGACACCAATTTTATTACCGATCGTTACAGCAATCGGTATGGATCCGATTCATTTTGGTGTTATGATGGTTGTAAACCTTGCAATTGGTTTCGTTACACCACCAATTGGAGTTAACTTATTTGTGGCATCATCTTTAACGGATATTCCAGTGATGAAGATCGCACAGAAAGCAATGCCGTTGATCGTTTGCTTCCTTGTTGCATTACTTCTGATCACATTTATTCCACAGATCAGCCTGGCACTTTTATAAGGAGGTTTAGGATTTCATGAGAAAAATCATAAAAAGATCCGTCGTAGTTCTTCTTGCAGGAGTCTTATTATTCAGTTTATCCGGATGTAAGAAGAAACAAAAGAAAGACGAAGTACAAAGATATGCATGGCCGCTTGGAACTTCCAGTCCGGAAGATACGGTAACACAGCTTTATGCAGAGAAGTTTGCAAAAGAAGTTTCCAGATTAAGTCATGGAAAGATGAAGATCGAAGTTTATCCAAACAGTACACTCGGAGGAGACCGTGAGCTTCTTGAGAGTTGTAAAGATGGGGATATCCCATTTGTCGTACAGAATACTGCACCACAGGTAACATTTCTTCCAGATACCGCAGTATTTGACCTGCCAAGTGCATTTACAACGATCCAACAGGCACGAGCAGCTGTTGATAATGAAGAGTTCTATCAGAAGATGGAGAAAGTATATCAGAAGGGTGGATACAAATTACTTGGATATGCCGATCAGGGATTCCGTGTTATGTCTACCAATAAGAATGTTAAGAGTATTAACGACTTCAAAGGGCAGAAGATCCGTACGATGGAGAACAGCTATCATTTGAAGTTCTGGAAGACACTTGGAGCGAATCCAACACCAATGACGTTCAGCGAAGTTTATATCGGACTTCAGCAGGGAACGATCGATGCACAGGAGAATCCTTACGAAGTTATCGTTTCCAGCAAATTATATGAGCAGCAGGATTATGTTGTAGAGACAAACCATTTGCCACATTATATTTCGCTGATCGTCAGTGATGAATTCTATAATAATCTGTCAAAAGACCAGCAGAAGATCATCGATCAGGCATCACAGACAGCGAAAGTGTATGCGAGAGAAGCATCTGATAAGCGAATTGCAGACCGTATCAAGATCATTGAAGACAGTGGTACAAAGATTGTGAAACTTGATACAAAGACACAGAAAGAGATGCGTAAGCAGGCACAGCCAGTTTATGATGCGATTAAGAAGAGTATCTCAAAAGATATTTATAATGCATATTTAAGTGGTGTAGAGAAATAAAATGAATGATATGAGACTAGAATTTTTGAAAAAACTGGTCTCATATTTTGTTTTCTTCTTGCTAATTGTAAAAAGCTGTTATAAAATAAACAAGATTGAACAATGTAAAGATGTAAAAAGGAAGATAAATTATGTTTCAGAAATTCTACCCGTCCGAAGATATCAGAAGTACTTATGATATTGATTTCGAACGATACTACAAAGAAGGATATCGAGGAGTGATCTTTGATGTCGATAATACGTTAGTACCACACAATGCACCAGCAGATGAACGTGCAAAGAAGTTATTTAAGAGACTGGATGCGATGGGGATGCAGTATTGTTTTACAAGTAACAACAAAGAACCAAGAGTGAAAGCGTTCTGCGAGGCAGTCGGTGGGAAATATTATGTATACAAAGCAAATAAACCATCAATCAAAGGATATGAGACAGCAATGAAATTGATGGGAACGGATAAGAAGAATACATTCTTCGTTGGAGATCAGTTGTTTACAGATGTTTATGGAGCGAACAGAACAGGTATACATAGTATTCTTGTAACACCGATGAATCCGAAAGAAGAGATTCAGATCGTCATAAAGCGTTATTTTGAAAAGATTGTGTTGTGGCAGTACCGTAAGAAAAAACATTAATGAAATAATAAAAAACATGGGTCAGATCTTTGTTATCTGGTCCATGTTTTTTATATATTTACAATATATTTCTTATCTTTTAAAGAAAGGTTTGAAATCAAAATTATGATCTTAGATGAAATCCTGACGTTCTAATGCAACTAAAATGTCACGACCTTCTTTTACACCTTCGATGATACGACGTGTCTGAGCACTGTCACCGATATTAAGTACTTCAACACCTTCATAGATGAAGTGGTTGTATAATTCCTGAAGAGAAGGAGTTGCAGACTGCATTCCAAGACATACAAATCCATAATCGAAGTCTAATTCAAGATCTTTATAGTCATGTCTTACAATAAAGCTGTGATCTTTAACTTCTAATAAAGAAGCATTTGGATACTGATTTACTTTATTCTTATTCATGAATTCGATAGAACCAGTCTTAGTGATAAAGTCAAGGTTCTCACCGAAGTGAGCTTTCTGCTCAACGATCGTTACATCAGCTTTTCTAGGAACAAAGAATTCAACAACGTCAAGTCCTACATTACCACCACCGATTACAACAACTTTCTTACCAGATAAATCTTCTGGATAAGAATCTACGTGATCTACCAGATCAAAGATCGTAGATACATTACCTGCTTCTAAGTTCTCCTTTAATCCAGGAATATTTGGAAGAAGAGGAACGGATCCTGTTGCGTTAACAACGATATCTGGCTTGAAACCTTCGATAAATTCGATAGAAGCTTCTGTATTCTTACAGATAAACAGGTTCTTAAGTTTCATTGCACGACGTTCTAAGTACTGAGGGAAATATCCAAGACGCTGTTTGTTAGGCATCTTTCCTACACGTCTGGCAAGTCCACCGAGTTCTCCTGATTTCTCGATCAGAACAGTTGCACATCCAACTTCAGCGGCTGTGCATGCAGCTTCAAGACCAGCAGTACCACCACCAACAACGACAACGTTACATGGTTTCTTTAATTTCTTATCTTTATATAATGAACCTGAAATAAGAGCAGGATTGATGCTGCATCTGATAGGTTCATCCCCTAATGTTGCTGTACATCCATTGTTACATGAGATACAACGATTGATATCATCTGTGTTACCAAACTGAACTTTATTTACCCATTCAGGATCAGCGATCAGTCCACGTCCGATTGCGATCAGATCTGCTTCACCATCTTCAAGAATACGGTTTGCAACTTCTGGTTCACGGATATTACCACTTGTCTGACAAGGCTTTCCAGTCTTTTCTTTGATTGATTTAGACATATAAGATTTCCATCCATCTGGAAGGTAATCTGCATCATACTGGTACTGGATAGAACATGTAAGTCCAGCAGAAACATCAAATACATCAACGTAATCTTTGAAATATTCAACGATCTCTAATGTATCATCTAATGTGTTACCACCTTCAGCAAGTTCATCAGCACTGATTCCTAAGAAGATAGGAATATTTTCACCAACTGTCTCACGAACAGCTTTTAATACTAATGTAGTGAAACGTGCACGATTCTCTTTAGATCCACCAAATTCATCAGTACGGTCATTTGTTGTTGGAGATAAGAACTGGTTTAATAAATAACCATGTCCAGCCTGAATCTCAACAGCATCAAATCCTGCTGTAACTGCACGTTTTGCTGCTTCAGCAAATTTATCAACGATCGTGTAGATTTCATCTGTTGTTAAAGCACGAGGAATATCACCACCAACTCTGGATGGAATATCAGATGCAGATACTGGTTGGATGTTTGTTATTTTACCATTCGCTGCAGAACCAGCATGATTTAGTAAGATACTGATCTTAGATCCACAGTCATGGATGCTTTCACATAATCTGTATAATCCAGGAATATAGTTATCGTGGTCGATACGAAGCTGGTATGATCCGCTTGCTCCCTGTGGTGAATAAACACTCGCAGCTTCAATTGTGATCAGACCTGTTCCGCCCTTTGCACGCTGTTTATAATAATCAATGATTCTCTCATTTACTTCTCCGGTATGCTCAGCAAAATTTGTTCCAATGGGAGTCATGACAATTCTGTTCCTTAATGTCATAGATTTTACTGTGTACGGTTCAAATAATTTACGGAAATTCTTTGCTGCCATAATTATGATCCTCCAATTTGTTTAATAGTTTTCTAAAAATAATTATAGCAAAGTAGATATATAAATGCAATGAAGAATATGGTATACTATCCATAAATAAATTTTATGAATTGAAAGGGAATAGATTATGAATTTGAATCATTTGTACTATTTTCGGGCATTAGCTAAGGAAGAACACTATACTAGAACTGCAGATATGCTGTCCATTACGCAGCCAAGTTTAAGTCATGCGATCTCATGTCTTGAGAGTGAATTAGGAGTGAAATTATTCGAAAAACAGGGGAGAAATGCAAAATTAACGAAATATGGAGCGTTGTTTTTACGTTATGTGGAGCAGTCGCTGGATATGTTGGATGAAGGAAAAAGGGTGGTAACAGAAACATCAGGAACCAGCGGTGGATTTATTGATATGGGGTATATCTTTACTTTGGGAAGTCATTTTATTCCAAATCTGATCAAAGGTTATCTGGAAGAAAAAGGGAAGAATCATATTCATTTTTCATTTGGACAGGGAACGACGAAGAAAATCGTGGAAGAATTAAAAGATGGGAAATATGATCTTGCATTTTCTTCTTATGTGGAAGGGGAAGATGAACTTGAATTTATTCCGGTTGGTCAGGAAGAACTGGTTTTGATCACACCAAAGGACCATCCATTGGCTCAAAAGGAAGAAATCGATCTTCTGGATACAGTTGAATATGATTACGTATATTTTACAAAGAACAGTGGATTAAGGCCAGTGATCGACAGTTATTTTTCAAGGATTAAAAGGCAACCAACGATCGCATATGAAGGGGAAGAAGATTCTTCTGTTGCAGGGCTTGTTGCAGCAGGATTTGGAATTGCGATCGTTCCAAAGATTCCGCTTCTTGATACAATGGATGTGTGTGTTCGTCCGATCATATCACCAGAGATCGAACGATATATATATCTTGTACTAAAAAAAGAAAAATATCTGACACCGGTTGTGAAAGATTTTATTTCATTTATCACAGATCAAAGTGAATTTGCCTAAATTATAGAGGCAATGAATTGAAAAAATATAGGAATGTATGATATACTGAACAAGACCACACTTCATTATCTGAGAAGTATGGGGACATTTAGTATAGAAAAGGAAAGAACAAGAAGATGAGTCAGTTAGAAGAGATTAGAGAGAGATTAGATCTGTGTGATAAGAAGATTGTCTCTGTATTAGAAGAGAGAATGGATATCATCAAAGAGATCATGGTCTACAAGAAAGAGAATGGATTGCCAATCCTTCAGCCAGAACAGGAAAAGAGACAGCGTAAGATGCTGCTCACACATGTGGATGAGAATACCTATAAGGATGAGATTCTTGATATATTTACTTATATTGTAGAAAACAGCAGAAGAATTCAGGCAAAGACATTATTTACACATAACATCTTATTGATCGGATTTATGGGAGCAGGTAAGAGTACTGTTTCTACATATCTAAGTAAGATCCTTGCATCTCCACAGGTAGAGATGGATGAAGAGATCGTGAAGAAAGAAGGAATGTCTATCAATAAGATTTTTGAAGAATATGGAGAGACATATTTCAGAAACTGTGAGACAAACCTTTTGATCGAGCTTCAGAAGAAGAATAACCAGATCATCTCCTGTGGTGGTGGAGTTGCGCTTCGTGATGAGAACGTTGCTGAGATGAAGAAGAATGGAAAGGTCGTTTTATTAACAGCATCTCCAGAAGTGATCTTAGAGCGTGTCAAAGACAATGATGACAGACCATTATTACGTGGGAATAAGAATACTGAATTTATTTCTAATATGATGGAACAACGCCGTCCAAAGTACGAAGCGGCAGCAGATGTTGTAGTGAACACAGATTATAAGACTGTGGAAGAGATCGCAGAAGAGATCGTTGTGAAGTTAACAAGAGATGCAGATTAATCAGTAACATACAAGTTTTGCCCCTGTTTATGGGCAGATGGAGGATGAGCGAATGCATGGATTTACCCAGTATACACCAACAAGAATCATTTTTGGAAAAGAGACACAGAAGCAGGCAGGAGAACTTGCGAAAAGCCTGAAAGCTTCCAAAGTATTCGTTGTCTATGGTGGAGGAAGTGTTGTAAGAAGCGGATTACTTGATGAGGTAACTGCTTCATTAGAAGAAGCCGGTCTTGAATATATGACAGTTGGAGGCGTGAAGCCGAATCCAAGGCTTTCATTTGCGAGAGAAGCAGTGAAGAAATCCATTGAATTTGGAACGGACTTTGTATTGGCAGTAGGTGGAGGAAGTGTGATCGATACCTCAAAGGCTGTTGCACATGGAACAGCGAATCCGGATACAGATATCTGGGAGTTCTGGTCTAAGAAACAGACAGTGAAGAGATCTCTTCCTGTTGGAGTTGTATTAACACTTGCAGCGGCAGGAAGTGAGACAAGCGATTCAGCAGTACTTACGAATGAAGAGACGAAGATCAAGAGAGGTCTTTCCACAGATTTCAACCGCCCGGCATTTGCAATCATGAATCCTGAACTTACATATACATTACCAAAGTATCAGGTAGGATGCGGCATTGTGGATATTATGATGCATACATTGGATCGTTATTTTACACAGACAGAGAATAATGAACTGACAGATGAGATTGCAGAAGGTCTGCTTCGTACAGTGATCAGAAATGGTGCGGTTGCGATCAAGGATTCACACGATTATAATGCGATGAGTGAGATCATGTGGGCAGGAAGTCTTTCACACAACGGAATTACAGGACTTGGAGCTGAGAAAGACTTTGCAGTGCATCAGTTAGGACATGAACTGAGTGCGAAGTTTGATATTGCACATGGAGCAAGTTTATCCGCTGTCTGGGGAGCATGGGCAACTTATGTATATGATGCAAAACCAGCCAGATTTGCGCAGTATGCAAGAAGAGTCTGGAATGTAGAAGAAGCTGACGATGTGAAGGCAGCACAGGAAGGAATCCGAAAAACAGTTACATATTTTGCATCACTTGATATGCCGACAAGTTTTCGTGAGGCGAAAGAAATTGGTTCAAAAACAGACGAAGAAATCAAGCAAATGGCACATGGATGTTCCTATGAAGGAACCAGAACGATCGGTTCATTTAAGGTCTGTGATGAGAATGATATATACGAAATCTATAAATTAGCAAATAAATAGTTGATTCAACTATAGATTTAAGATAAAATAAAAAAAGATATAATTTAAGGAGGACAATTATAATATGGTTACAGCAGGAGATTTTAAGAATGGATTAACAATTCAGTTCGAGAATAATATTTACCAGATCATCGAATTCCAGCATGTAAAACCTGGAAAGGGAGCAGCGTTCGTACGTTGTAAATTAAAAAATATCAAGAACGGTGGAGTTGTTGAGAAAACATTCCGTCCAACAGAGAAATTTGAAAACGCTCATATCGAACGTAAAGAAATGCAGTATCTGTACAATGATGGAGAATTATTCTACTTCATGGATAACGAAACATTTGATCAGATCGCATTAGGACCAGATGTTATCGGAGATTCTTTAAAATTCGTTAAAGAAAACGAAAACGTTACGATCGTTTCTCACGCAGGAAATGCATTCCAGGTTGAGCCACCAATCTCTGTAGAATTACTTGTTACAGAATGTGAACCAGGAGAAAAAGGAAACACAGCACAGGGTGCTACAAAACCATGTATCGTTGAAACAGGTGCTCAGGTAATGGTACCATTATTCGTTAACGAAGGTGATACGTTAAAGATCGATACAAGAACTGGAGAATATTCTTCAAGAGTATAATCTTGTTATGAAAGATAAGAATCGTGGAATTATATGCATCATACTGTCAGCTTTTTCCTTTGCCCTTATGGCATTGTTTTTAAAGCTGTCAGGAGATCTTCCAGCGATCGAGAAGAGTTTTTTCCGCAATTTAGTTGCTGTGGTCATTGCATTTATCATGATCATTCGTAGCAAGGAAAAGATTCAGATTCAGAAAAGAAATTTGCATTGGTTTATTCTAAGGTCCCTTTTTGGGACCTTAGGTATTTTCTGCAACTTTTATGCGGTAGATCACCTGGTGCTTTCAGATGCTTCATGTCTAAATAAGTTATCGCCATTTTTTGTTATTGTATTTTCTTATTTAGTACTGAAAGAGAAGATCACACCGACACAATGCGCATGCGTGATCGCAGCTTTTGTCGGTAGTTTATTTATTGTAAAACCAAGTTTCGCAGGCGGGATGACACCAGCAGCTGTGATCGGCTTTGCAGGGGGAATGTGTGCAGGTTTTGCATATACCTGTGTGAGAAAACTTGGACTTAGAGGAGAAAGAGGACCAATGATCGTGCTTTTCTTCTCAACATTTTCTATGTTGGCGTGTGTACCATATTTGATCATGGATTTTCATCCGATTTCAGCAAGGCAGATATTCTTTTTGTTATTAACAGGATTAGCTGCTGCAGGAGGACAGTTTGGAGTCACAGCGGCATATACGTATGCACCAGCAAGGGAAATTTCTGTATATGATTACACACAGATCATGTTCTCAGCAATTATGGGGCTTCTCGTTTTTGGACAGCTTCCAGATATGCTGAGTTTTGTAGGATATTGTGTGATCATTGCAGCAGGAGTGATTATGTTTCTTTATAATAAGAGACGTGGAGGAAATTAGATGAAATTCATATCATGGAATGTCAATGGGATCAGAGCATGTGTGAAGAAAGGATTTTTGGATTTTTTCAATGAGACAGATGCCGATATTTTCTGCATTCAGGAAAGTAAGATGCAGGAAGGCCAGCTTGACCTGAATCTTCCGGGATATCACCAGTACTGGAATTATGCAGTGAAGAAGGGATATTCAGGAACAGGCATTTTTACAAAAGAAGAACCGATCAGCGTTTTTTATGGTCTTGGGATAGAAGAACATGATCAGGAAGGACGTGTGATCACACTGGAGTTTAAAGATTATTACTTTATCACAGTGTATACACCGAATTCACAAAGTGAACTGGCAAGACTTTCTTATCGAATGAAGTGGGAAGAGGATTTTCTTGCTTATTTGAAGAAGTTAGAAGAGAAGAAGCCGGTGATCTTTTGTGGCGATCTGAATGTTGCAGTCGAGGAGATCGATCTTAAGAACCCAAAGACAAATAGAAAAAATGCTGGTTTCACGGATGAAGAACGTGAAAAAATGAGAACAATCCTTAGCAATGGATTTATCGATACCTTCCGTTATTTATACCCAGACCAGACAGGAATCTATTCCTGGTGGTCTTACCGCTTCAATGCGAGAAAGAATAACGCAGGGTGGCGCATTGACTATTTTATTGTATCAGAGTGTTTAAAAGATCGTATCAGTGATGCGAAGATCTTAACAGATGTGATGGGATCAGATCACTGTCCGATCGAGTTGGATTTCAAATGAAAATTACAGACTGTGGATTGAAACAGATAATAAGAACAGAAAGGGGTAAAATCAGATGGTAGAATTAACAAACAAAGAATTCTTTCAGGATTTAGATCAGACAATTGCAGCTCAATTATTTGAACAGACAACGTATCCATGGGAGATTCTTCCATTGATCAAAGATTTTGTACTGGAAGTTGGACCAACACTATCAGTAGATGAATATGATCAGGTAGAAGAAGATGTATGGATCGCGAAAAGTGCAACGATCGCCAAGACGGCAACGATCAATGGACCAGCGATCATTGGTCCAGATACAGAAGTGCGCCCAGGAGCATTTATCAGAGGAAATGCATTGATCGGGGCAGGATGTGTTGTAGGAAATTCTACAGAGATCAAGAATGATATTTTATTTAATAATGTTCAGGTGCCTCATTACAATTATGTAGGAGATTCTATTTTAGGATATAAGTCTCATATGGGAGCTGGATCCATCACATCGAATGTAAAATCTGACAAGACAAACGTTGTGATCAAAAACGGAGAAGAAAAGATTGAGACTGGAAGAAAGAAGATCGGCGCGATCTTAAGTTCTCGTGTAGAAGTAGGATGCGGAACTATCTTGAATCCAGGATCAGTGGTTGGTCATGATACCAATATTTATCCATTATCTATGGTACGTGGATGTATCGCACCAAACAGCATCTATAAGAACGCAGGAGAGATCGCTCAAAAACGATAGGACCTGTAATGGAGGGAAACCATATGAAAGGTGCAAAATATATACTAACAGCAGCGGTGATCGCAATGAGCAGCGTGATGATGACGGGATGCTTTAAGCCGTCAAAAGATGCTGTCGTGGAATCAAAATATTATCAGAGTCTTAAAGATGAAAGAGATAAACTGTCTGTTCAGCTAAAAGAAGAAAAGAAAAAAACAAATTCACTAAATAAGAAGATCAAAGCAATCCATGCAACTTCTGGAGATCAAAAGATTGCAGACTACAAAAGTCGTGTCAAAGACAGCAGGATCATTAAAGTTGACTTTGCAACGAATACGATCAAGAATCAGAGTTTTGCAGTAACGAATATTCCTGTCTGCAAATATGTAAAGAAGATTGTAACTGGATGTAATCGAATGATCGGAATCACACCAACCGATGTAGAGAAGCAGTATAAACAAAGTTATTCTTATGCGTTGATTGATGAAGATAATACAACGTTTGAATTCAAAGTATATGGTGACAGTTATATTGTGTTTGATGAGATTCCAGAGAATGTTTACGCATATAATGGTGCTTCAACTGTTGGAGATGCGTTGATCGATGCCAAAGAGCAGAAGAATTACAGTAACGTAGCAGCAAGAATTGCAGATGCCCAGATCGTTGTAACAGATAAGAAGATGAAATTTAATGATACAGCGATCAAAGTATCTAAGATTATTGAGAAAGCGAAGAAGTTATCTGGAAAAGATGCCACACTGGATATAGCCTCATGGAATGAGTATCGTTTCTATACAAGTGGTACATTAACAAAAATACTTCTCGGAGATCGTACTGTCATTGAAATCGAAGATAAGAATGGAAAACAGACTTTTTATCAGATCAGTGACAAACAAAAGAAGAATCTGAAGAAATATATGAAATAATAAATGAAAGAAAGACGTTTTGACGTATTGAAAACATATGTCAAAACGTCTTTTTTTTGTGCTTTTATGAGCAAAGATGAACATAATAAAAATTTCTTTGAATCAGTTATTATAAATTTTTATAACGATATTTGTTGACATGTATACAGAAATCTTATATAATCCAATTCATACAAAACATACAGAAATAGTATGGAATTAAAATAAAGGAGAAGAAACCATGAAAATAAGACAACAAAGAACTATAGAAAAGAATATCTGTAAGAAAATGATCCTTTTAAGTTTCTGTATGATTCTTATGGTTTCTATGGCAGGATGTGGAAATAAGAGAAAAGAAAATCTTACGATCACAAATGTCTCTTATGATCCGACAAGAGAGTTTTATGAGAAATACAACAAAGATTTTATCAAATATTATAAAGACAAATATGGAAAGAAAGTCGAAGTGATCCAGTCCCACGGTGGTTCTGGAAGTCAGGCAAGATCAGTAGTAGAAGGAAGCAATGGTGATGTTGTAACACTGGCCTTAGAACATGATATTTCGCTGATCGAACAGACAGGACTTATAAATAAAGGGTGGCAGAAGAGATTTTCAAATGATTCTGCACCATATACGTCAACGATCGTCTTTCTTGTAAGAAAAGGAAACAAGAAAAGCATCAAAGACTGGAAAGACTTGATCAAAAAAGGAGTGGAAGTCATCACACCAGATCCAAAGAGCAGCGGGGGTGCCTGCTGGAACTTTTTAGCAGCTTATGGTTATGCGATTGATACCTATCACGATCAGAAAAAGGAAGAACAATTCCTGACAAAATTATATCAGAATGTATCCGTTATGGATTCAGGAGCCAGAGGTTCTACGACAACCTTTGTAGAAAATAAAAAAGGTGATGTCTTGATCGCATGGGAGAATGAAGCAATTCAGACAGTTAAGAATTATCCAGATAAATACGAGATCATTACACCAAGCATCAGTATCTTGGCACAGCCAAGTGTAAGCCTTGTTGATGATAACGTAAAAGTCAATGGAACAACGAAGATCGCAACAGAGTATTTAAAATATCTCTACAGTGACAAAGCACAGAAACTCGCAGCCGAAGAAGGATACCGGCCATCAAATGAAACAATCTTAAAACAGTACAAAGATAAATTTAATCTGAACATGAAACTATATAAGATCAGTGATTTTGGAGGATGGGATCAGGCTTATAAGAAATATTTTGAAGATGGAGCGTTGTTTGACAAGATTTACACAAACCAATAAAAAGGCAGGAATGAAGATGAGTAATACAAATAACGAGAATAAGACATTAAAAAAAGCGAAAAAAGCAAGGGTTATTCCAGGGTTCGGATTAACGATGGGAGTTACAGTAACGATGTTATCATTGATCGTACTGATTCCATTAGCATCCGTATTTGCATACGCACTAAAATTATCGCCGAATGAATTCTTTACATTAATATCGAAAGAAACAGTAAGAAATGCATTTATCACAAGTATCGGAAGTTCGTTTATTGCAGCATTGATCAATGTTGTGTTTGGGCTGATCATTGCATGGGTACTTGTAAAATATGAATTTCCGGGGAAACGATTAATGGATGGGATGATCGAACTTCCTTTTGCATTGCCAACCGCAGTTGCTGGTATTACATTATCAAAAATGTATGCAGAAGATGGAATGATCGGACGATACTTTGCACACTTTGGGATTAAGATTTCTTATACAAGGATCGGACTTTTGATCGCACTTGTGTTTATTGGGATTCCATTCATCGTAAGAGCGGTTCAGCCAGTGCTTGAGAAAATGGATGATCAGTATGAAGAAGCAGCGTATATGTTAGGTGCAACACCGACAAGAACATTCTTTAAAGTCATTTTACCAGAATTAAGACCTGCATTATTAACAGGATTTGGACTGGCATTTGCAAGGGGAATCGGGGAATACGGAAGTGTGATCTATATCTCAGGAAACAGTGCCAAGGAACATACACAGATGATCTCTTATGTGATCATGCAGAAATTAAACTATATCGACTATAAAAGTGCAACAGCTATTGCTCTTGTCATGCTGATCATTTCCTTTGTGATGTTATTTGTGATCAATATCATACAGGTAAGACAGGCAAGAAGAGTCAATGCACAGTAAGGAGAAGATCATGAATGAACAGCAGAAGTTTGAAAAAAGAAAACAGCGAACGAAGATCATCCTGATCACGATCAGTGCTTTATTTATGATCGTCATGTTGGTCTTACCGTTATTTTCCGTTATTACAAATTCATTAAGTGAGGGATTTAAATTTTATGTAAGTTCCATATCAACGGAGTATGTAAGAAGCGCTTTATTTGTAACGATTCTGGCAACGCTTGTTGCGGTAACGATCAATACATTTTTCGGGATCATGGCAGCATTTTTATTGACTAAATTCAGTTTCAAAGGAAAACAGGTTTTGGCAACTTTGATCGATATTCCATTTTCCATTTCACCAGTTATCGTAGGCCTTGCATTCTTGATGACATTTGGAAGACTTGGATGGACGTATCCAGCGATCCGAGCGATCAACATATTCTTTGGAACGAATATCCGGATCGCATTTGCGATTCCAGGAGTCATTTTAGCAACCATTTTCGTGACCTTCCCATTTGTGTCAAGGGAGATCATACCGATCTTAAACTCACAGGGAAAAGACGAAGAAGAGGCAGCAGCATTGATGGGAGCCAGTGGATTTACGATCTTTCGAAAGATCACACTCCCTCAGATGAAATGGGGATTGATCTATGGGATCATCTTATGTAGTGCCAGGGCATTAGGAGAATTTGGTGCAGTTAATGCACTTTCCAAAACAAGAGGTGAGACATTTACCTTACCATTGGAGATCGATGCCTTATATATGTCAGGAACAACATCATCGATCACAGCAGCCTTTGCAGTATCATCAGTCTTAGTATTGATCGCGGTCGTTGTACTGATCTTAAGAAATATTGCATGGTACCGCTCACAGGACAAACAACAGGGAAAGGACGGAAGATAAAATGTATGTCGAAATGAGAAATATCTATAAACAATACGGAAACTTCCGGGCATCAGATAATGTAAGTTTTGGAATTGAAAAAGGGAAACTTGCAGCGTTGCTTGGGCCAAGTGGAAGTGGAAAGACAACCCTGCTTCGAATGATCGCAGGATTGGAAAATCCAAATGCAGGAGATATCTTTATTGATGGAAAGAGAGTCAATGATATTCCGGCAGCAAAACGAGGAATTGGATTTGTATTTCAAAGTTATGCACTATTCCGATATATGACAGTCTTTGATAATATCGCATTTGGACTAGAGATTGCAAAAATGCCGAAGAAACAGATCAAAGAACGAGTTTTTGAATTACTGGAATTAACGGGGTTATCAGGACTTGAAAATAGATATCCGAACCAGTTATCTGGAGGGCAGAGACAGAGAGTTGCATTTGCAAGAGCATTGGCTCCAAATCCACAGGTATTACTTCTTGATGAACCATTTGCAGCGATCGATGCAAAAGTAAGATCAGAGCTTCGACTCTGGCTAAAAGAAATGGTATCAAAACTTGGTATCACAAGCATTTTCGTTACACATGATCAGGATGAAGCCGTAGAGGTTGCTGATGAGATCTTGATCACAAATCATGGAAAGATTGAGCAGATGGGAAGCCCATTAGAGATTTATAAATCACCAAAGACGCCATTTGTAGCCCAGTTTGTTGGAAGATCATCCATCGTAGAAAATTATGAATCCTTAAAAGGATTTGAAAAAATAGAACATGCACAGAAAGCGATCGTCAGACCAGAATTCCTTGAGTTAGCAAAAAAAGGGGAATTAAAACGATATATGAGTGCATCAGAAAAAGGAATTGTAGAAGATGTGATCTTTAGTGGAAGTCGACTAGATGTAGTTGTAAATATCAATGGAATCAAAGTGACAGCTGAGAGATCTTTGGAAAAGGATCCGGTAAGCGTTGGAGAAGAAGTTGATATCATTATTTACCGTTTATATGTATTTGATGAAAAGGAAACTTATTTATTAGAGAATAAAGAAATGCAGGAAGGCGATGTCTTCTATATTTAAGAAATATACCAGAAAGGACCGATTATGGAAATTACAAAACAACAGATCATACATACCGATGTCCTGATCATCGGAGGCGGAACAGCTGGATGTTATGCGGCACTTACGATCAGGGAAAAAAGTGATGCAAAGATCGTTATCGCCGAGAAAGCCAATATCAAACGAAGTGGGTGCTTAGCAGCTGGAGTTAATGCGATCAATGCTTATATCGTAAAGGAAAAAAACCCACAGGATTATGTTGATTATGCGAGAAAAGATGCAGACGAGATCGTACGAGGTGACCTGCTTCTTACAATGTCAGAACATTTAAATGAAGTGACAAGCAAGATGGAACAGTTAGGATTGGTTATTTTAAAGGATGAAAATGGTGACTATGTTGCCAGAGGAAATCGAAATATTAAGATCAATGGAGAAAATATCAAGCCAATCCTTGCAGATGCAGTAAATCAGCTAGATAACGTAGAGGTGATCAATCATTTGAATATCACCGATTATATCGTGGAAGATAACACGATCAAAGGAGCCTTCGGTTTCCATATGGAAAATGGAACAGCTTATGAGATCCGTGCCAAGAAAGTACTTTGTGCAACTGGAGGGGCAGCAGGGCTTTATAAGCCAAATAATCCTGGATTTTCAAGACATAAGATGTGGTATCCACCATTTAACACTGGTGCCGGATACGCAATGGGAATTGATGCTGGAGCTGAGATGACAACCTTTGAGATGCGTTTTATCGCATTAAGGTGTAAAGATACGATCGCACCAACGGGAACGATCGCACAGGGAGTCGGGGCAAAGCAGGTAAACGCTAAAGGAGAGATTTACGAAGATAAATACGGAATCACAACTTCTCAGCGTGTCTATGGAACAACACAGGAAAATCTGGAAGGAAGAGGCCCTTGTTACCTAAGAACCGAAGGAATTGAGAAGGAAAAAGATACAGACCTTAAGAAAGCATATTTAAATATGGCACCAAGCCAGACCTTAAAATGGATCGAGCAAGGCAAAGATCCAAGTGAACAAAATGTAGAGATCGAGGGAACGGAACCATATATCGTGGGTGGACATACTGCCAGTGGTTACTGGGTAAACACAAATCGAGAGACAACGATCCATGGGCTGTACGCAGCCGGAGATGTCGCAGGGGGATGCCCACAGAAATATGTGACAGGAGCTTTGGTAGAAGGTGAGCTCGCAGCACTGGATATCGTAGAGAAATTAAAAGATCAGACGTTTGATATAACAGATAACAAAGAAGAACAGTTATTAGACGAGAAAGTCAAAGAATACAACAACATTTTATCAGACAAAGACAGTATTTTTACGATCGAGCAAATGGAAGAAGCGATGCAGAAAGTCATGGATGCTTATGCAGGCGGAATTTCAAGTCATTATCAGTTTAATGAAAACTGCTTAAATCTTGCAAAAGAAAAGATTAATAATCTGATCACATTATCTGGACAGTTAAGTGCCAAGGATTACCATGAATTAATGTTTTATTATGAACTAAAAGAACGATTAACGATCTGTCTGACTCTGATCGAACATTTAAAAGCAAGAAAAGAGACAAGATGGCACAGTTTTGCAGAAAATCTTGATCATCCACAAAAGAGTGATGATTGGAAAAAATACGTCAATACAAAGAAAGTGGATGGAAAGATCAAAGTCATCTTACGAGAACTAGTAAAGGAGGATGAGCACTATGAGCATCAGAATTAACAAAAATAAATGTGTTGGTTGCAAACGATGCTTAGACGTCTGTCCTGGAAGTTTGATAAAGACCGATGCAACTGGCAAAGCATACATCAAATATCCAAAAGACTGCTGGGGATGTACATCCTGCTTAAAAGAATGTAAAACAGGAGCCATCGCATTTTTCCTAGGAGCCGATATCGGTGGAATGGGAAGTGAAATGACAGTTAACGAAAGTAAAGATACGATTCTCTGGAAGATCAAAAAATATACCGGAGAAGAACAAACCATAGAGATCAACAAGAAAGATTCAAACAAATATTAGATTGGAGGACATCAAAATGAGCGAATTATCACATCTTGACCAGTTGGAGGCGGAAGCAATCTACATCATCCGAGAAGTTGCAGCTTCTTGTGAAAAACCAGTTATGCTATATTCTATCGGAAAAGACAGCTCAGTTATGTTACATTTAGCATTAAAAGCATTCTATCCGGAGAAACCACCATTTCCATTTTTACATGTTAATACAACATGGAAATTCAAAGAAATGATCAAATTCCGTGATGAAACAGCAAAGAAATACGGATTAGAAATGATAGAATACATCAATGAAGATGGTGTAAAACAGGGGGTTAATCCATTTGATAGTGGAGCCGCTTACACAGATATCATGAAAACACAGGCCCTAAAGCAGGCGTTAAATAAATATGGATTTACTGCTGCATTTGGAGGTGGACGTCGTGATGAAGAAAAATCTCGTGCAAAAGAAAGAATCTTCTCTTTTAGAAATGAAAATCAGGCATGGGATCCAAAGAACCAGAGGCCAGAAATGTGGAAATTATATAACTCTAAGATCAAAAAAGGAGAAAGCATTCGTGTATTCCCAATCTCTAACTGGACAGAGACAGATATCTGGAAATATATCAAACGCGAAAAAATTGATATCGTTCCATTATATTTTGCAAAAGAACGCCCAGTGATCGAGAGAGATGGAAATATCATCATGGTCGATGATGACAGATTAAAATTAAGACCAGGTGAGGAAATCGAATACAAGAGTGTGAGATTTAGAACCCTTGGATGTTATCCATTAACTGGAGGAGTGGAATCAAAAGCCTCAACACTTGATGAGATCATTGACGAGACGTTAAGTGCGGTTTCTTCAGAAAGAACAACCAGAGTTATTGATAATGAAGCAGCAGGAAGCATGGAAAGAAGAAAGAGAGAGGGGTATTTCTAAGATGATAGGATTATTAAAATTTATTACTTGCGGTAGTGTAGATGATGGAAAATCTACACTGATCGGACATATTTTATATGATTCAAAGTTATTATATACAGACCAGGAAGAAGCATTAGAGTTAGATAGTAAAGTTGGAAGCCGTGGTGGAAAGATCGACTATTCTTTATTACTTGACGGATTAATGGCAGAAAGAGAACAGGGAATTACGATCGACGTTGCCTACCGTTATTTTACAACAGAAAAAAGAAGTTTTATCGTAGCAGATACACCAGGACATGAAGAATATACAAGAAACATGGCTGTAGGAGCATCCTTTGCAGATTTAGCAGTCATCTTAATCGATGCATCCCAAGGAGTATTAGTACAGACAAGACGCCACGCAAGAATCTGCGCCTTAATGGGAATCAGACACTTCGTATTTGCAGTCAATAAAATGGACCTTATAAAATATGATCAGGAAACATTCCGAAAGATCGAGGAACAGATCAAAGAATTACAAGAAGAATTATCACTTGCAAATGTAAAGATCATCCCAGTATCTGCAACAGAAGGAGATAACGTTACAACAAAATCAGATAACATTCCATGGTATACAGGAGAACCATTACTAGAATACCTAGAGACGGTGGATGTACGAGAGAAATCTGAAGAAGAAGGATTCTACATGCCAGTTCAGAGAGTATGCCGTCCAAACCACACATTCCGTGGATTCCAGGGACAGATCGAATCCGGACAGATTTCTGTCGGAGATGAGATCGTGACATTACCAAGCAAAGAACATGCAAAGGTTAAGAGTTTATTAATTGGTGATAAAGATGCACAGACAGCTGAAAAAGGCCGTCCAGTAACGATTCAGTTAGACCGTGAAGTTGATGTATCCAGAGGATGCGTACTGGCCAATAAAACAGAACTTCCAGTCAGCAAATCATTTACAGCGACAGTTCTTTGGATGGATGACGGAGAATTGTTACCAGGAAAAGAATATTTCGTAAAGATCGGAACAAAAGAAATTCCAGGAATCGTAACAAATATTCAGTACAAGATCGATGTCAACACAGGAGAATACATTCCAGCAAACAACTTAAGAAAGAATGAGATCGCAGTATGTGATGTTATCTTGCAGGAAGAAATTGTCTTAGACGAATTTGATGATCATAAAGCATTAGGAGAGCTGATATTGATCGACCGTATCACAAACATGACATCTGCATGCGGAGTGATCAAAAATTCCGAAGTTGACGAAGAAACAGACCTAAAATGCGTCTTTGCACATGGAAAATTAAAAGCCAATGGAGACATCTTTGAAGAATTCTACTACAACATGGAAAGTATGACAGTCACAAAGATCAAACCATCTGGAAAATCCTACACGATCGGAGATGAAATTCCAGTAGAAGGAGAAAGCTATCAGTATCCAGACTACTTTGATGTCATCGTATTCAGAGACAAAGTAGCCGTGCAGATCAGAGACAGAAAAGTATCAGCAATTCTTCCAATCGAAGAATATGAATACAAAGGCCTGCCACTGATCAATGGACGAGGATTTAAGATTCTGGTCGATTCCAAAGAAAAAGCAGACAAACTGTTTGCAGAATTAAAAGAACAAGGATATAAACCAGGAAGCGAATTCTTTAACCGTTGGTTACAGTTTGAAGCATATCGTAAGATTGTGTTTAGGGATAGTATTTACTAATTAAATTGTAATTGTATAACGGAAATGTATCGAGTATTCATAAAAACATAAAAAAAGATGGAGGTACGAAAAACGAATTCCATTGACGGATTTTTTGCAAAACGCTGATCCACCAACACTCCTGCACAACTCACTGCGTTCAAACAGTGCCCGTGTTGGCTGCGATTTTGCAAAAAATCCTATGGAATTCTATCATTTCGTACCTCTATCTTTTTTATGTTTTTATGAATACCTGAAGACATTCTCGTATAAAGTTAAGAATTTTCAAACGGAAGGGTGTGTATGTTAGACGTTATTGGTTTTCAATTTTTGTAGTGGTAGACAGATATTTATTATACTCCAAAACACCTCAACAAATCGGTAGTTATAGATTCCATTGACCTTCTTTCTGACTCATACATGCAACACTATTACAATCAAAACTTGTCATGAAATAATACTGACAGACTATAAATACTGACAACAAAATGTCACTATTGAATGTCGTCAAAACCATCATATCAATCGCTTGTCCAAACCACCCATTGTATATATAATAATACGTGAAAGGGGATGATACAGAGTGTCTAAGAAATCCGGATTAACAAAAAGACAGAAACTTATCATTGAGATGTTAGCAGCTTTTAATGCTGACGATCCAATTACAATACAGGCAATATCAGAAAAACTGAAATTAAGTTCAAGAACCGTATTAAGAGAAATGCCTCGCATCAACGAATGGTTTGAGGAGAATGACTTTAAACTAGTCAAGAAACCAAGAATCGGGATGTATGTGGATGAAGATACAGAAACAAGAAACTATATTAAAGAACTCGTAGATATGGATGAGAACAAGCCAGTATACAGTAAAGCAGATCGCCAGATGATCATATTACTTGAACTGTTAACGATCAACGAACCACTCAAATATTTTTACTTTACATCCCTTTTTCATATTTCGGATGCAACATTAAGCAACGACCTGGAAGAGGTTGAAACATGGCTTGATCACTATAATCTGACTCTTTACCGAAGACCGGGAATGGGAATTTACTGGGAAGGAAAAGAGGAAGATTACCGTCAGGCAGTGACAATGGTATTGAGACAAAAGTTAAGAGGACATTCCTTAAAAGTATTGTTTGATGAAGAGAAAAAACTCAAAGAACGAATGTTTCCGAATCTTACGCAAGAAGTGTTAGATGATACAAGAGATATCATTAAAAATATGCAGGGAGTGTTAGATATAGAATATACTGACCATTCCATTAGGCATTTAAGCTTGTATTTATTGATCACACAAAACAGGGTAAGAATGGGACATGAGATCAAAGAAGAGAAAGACGTCAGATCGATCACTCATTTACCAGAATATCAGATTGCAAAATGGCTGGGAGGCAAGTTAAGCAACTTTGAAGGACATCAGCTCTCACAAGGAGAAGTATATAACATAGCAATGCAGCTTTTGGCAGCGAAGATCTGGAAAAACAAAAGTGAGAATAAGATTGATGAAGAAAGTTTTAAAGTCAGGCAGTTGGTCATGCGGATCATTGCTGAGATGGAAATACTTTTAGAAATGGAATTTTTTGAGAATGCAGTGTTGATCGATGGATTATGTAATCATATGAAACCAGCGATCAATCGAATGAAACAAGGTGTATTTACGGAAAATCAATACATTGATTTTTTAGAAGAAAAATATTCCAAAGTTTATGTGGCAACGATCAAAGCGTGTGAGTTCTTAAAAGAAGAATTACATATAAAAAAACTCCCGGAAGGGGAGATGGGGTTTATCGCATTATACTTCTGTGTAGCGGTTGAACAGCAAAAAGATAAAGAAGAAAAGTTATCTGTTTATGTTGCCTGCCCACATGGAGTTGGGACATCCCATATGCTAGCCGTTCATCTGAAAAAAGAATTTCCGCAGCTGATGGTACAAAAGATCATCTCGACAGCAGAGATCAAAGAAGAGGAGCTGATCGAAGAAGGAATTGATTTTATCGTTTCCACAGCAAAATTAAATCTGACATTTCCAAATGTCTATGTGAACTCTATTTTAACAGAGACAGATAAGAAAATGATCAATGCCATGATCAAAAATATCGACAAGAAGAAAAGAAAAAATCCCATAAAGACTGTAAAACCAGTCAAAAGGATTGGAAGAGAAGACATCGAGTATATGACACTTCTTGGAGAAGAGATCTTACAGGTATTAGATAACATTAAAATATCAACAGGTGAAAACATTAAGAATAAGAAACAATTGATCGAATATGCAGGAGAATTATTTGCACGAAATGAAACGACAGCAACAGAGATTACTTTTGCATTAAACAAACGCGAGAATATCGCAAGCACATTTATTCCGAGTATGAATGCATTATTTTTACATTGTGAAACAAAAGGCATCAGACATTGCAGATTTGGTTTTGTCTATTTAAATGATGAGATCATTGAAGATGGGAAGCCAATCAAGGGTGCGATCTTGATGCTTGTTCCACAGGGAGATGGAAGTAAGGTTTATCGCGAAGTTATGAGTGAAATAAGCGGAGCATTAGCCGAGAAAGACCAGATCATCACTTACTTATTTGACAAAAACAGAAATGCAGTTGAGGCAGAACTTGAAACAAGCCTTGGTAACTATTACGAAAATAAAATGAAGAGAAGATAAAAACAAAAGGAGGATATTGTAAATGAAAAATGGATTACAAAAATTCGGTAAATTTTTAAGTGCAATGGTAATGCCTAATATCGGAGCATTCATTGCATGGGGATTCATTACAGCATTATTTATCGCAGATGGATGGATTCCAAATGCGAAGTTAGCATCAATTCAGCCATACATGTTAACATTCTTATTACCAATGCTGATCGCCTACACAGGTGGTAAACAGGTCGGTGGAGATCGTGGAGGAGTCATGGGTGCGATCGCAGTCATGGGTTGTATCGCCGGAGTTGGTGGATTTGATGGACAGCCAATGTTAATGGGAGCCATGGTAATGGGACCATTTGCAGGATGGGTCATCAAGAAATTTGATAAAGCAATGGACGGACATATGCCAGCCGGATTTGAGATGTTGATCAATAACTTCTCTGTTGGTATTTTAGGAATGATCGTAGCGATCATTGGATACTTTATCATCGGACCATTTATGTCAACCGTATTAGCAGTGTTAACAGCAGGAGTTAACGTACTTGTAAAAGCAAAATTAATACCTTTAGCAGCAATCTTTATCGAACCTGCCAAAGTATTATTCTTAAATAACGCGATCAACCATGGTATCTTTACACCAATTGGTATTGAACAGGCAAAAGAAGCTGGTAAATCTATCATGTATATGTTAGAGGCAAACCCAGGACCAGGACTTGGAGTATTATTAGCATATGCAGTATTCTCTAAAGACAAAGTAACAAAATCATCTGCACCAGGTGCGATCATCATTCATTTCTTCGGTGGTATTCATGAGATTTACTTCCCATATATCCTGATGAACCCAATCGTGATCATCGCTCCGATCGTTGGTAACATTTGTGCGATCACATTCTTCACATTTACAAAATGCGGACTTATTGGACCATCTTCACCAGGATCAATCATCGCTTATTTATCAATGTCACCAAAGAGCCAGATTCCATTAACGATCTTAGGTGTACTGATCGCAACTGTAGTATCATTCTTGATCGCATCACCTATCATTCGTATGTCAGATGGTAAGAGTCTTGAAGATGCACAGGACGATATGGCAGCAAAGAAAGCAGAATCTAAAGGAATCACAGTTGACCCAGGAGAGAAGAAAGACGCAGATAAAGTTAAGAAGATCGTATTTGCATGTGACGCAGGAATGGGATCATCTGCAATGGGAGCTACAAAATTCAGAAATCGTGTGAAAGCACAGCGCCCAGATCTTACAGTGATCAATACATCAGTAGATAACATCCCAGCGGATTGTGATATCGCAGTTGTTCAGGCAGTCTTAGCAGACAGAGCCAGAAAATCTGCACCACAGGCACAGTTAGTTATCATCAATAACTTCTTACAGGATCCAAACTTAGATGGATTATATGAGCAGATGACAGCAAAAGTTGATGCATCAGCACAGACAGCTGCAGCTGTTGAAGAAGTTGAGACACCAGTAGCTACAGGAAATACAAAGATTCTTGTAGAAGAAGGAATCAAAACAGGATTAAAACCAGTCGACAAATTCGAAGCGATCAAAGCAGCAGGAAAACTGTTAAATGAACTTGGATATGTTGAAGAAGGTTATATTGACGCTATGGTAAAACGTGAAGAAACAGTTACAACATACATGGGATTAGGTGTAGCAATTCCTCACGGAACAGGAGATGCCAAGAAGAAAGTACAGAAAACTGGTATCGTAATGCTTCAGTATCCAGAAGGTGTAGACTTTGATGGAGAAAAAGCTCAGTTAGTCTTCGGTATTGCTGGGATCGGTGATGAACATCTTGGATTATTAGCTAAGATCTCTGAAATCATCGAAGATCCTGAAAGATTAGAACAGTTAAAAACAACAAAAAACGTTGACGAAATCATGGAAATGTTTAAATAAGATTTAAACAAAAAAAGGTCAATTTAATAAGCGGGAAATTCTTCTCGCTTATTAAATACCTAAGATATATACTTATAAATTTATATTTTAATTTTAGGAGTGAAGAAAATGAAGAAAGCAATTCAGTTTGGAGCAGGAAATATTGGACGTGGATTTATCGGTGGACTGTTAAGCAAAGCAGGATATCATGTAGTATTCGCAGATGTAAATCAGGAAATCATTGATAAGATCAACGAAGATAAGAAATATACAATTTTTGTAAAAGACGTAGAAAGCAGCGAGATCGTGATCACAGATATCAGCGGAGTAAATTCAACAAAACCTGAACTGATCGATGAAGTAAAAGAGGCTGAGATCATCACAACAGCCGTTGGAGTAAGAATTCTTCCGATCATTGCTCCATCTATCGCAGAAGGAATCAAAGCAAGAAAAGAAAATGGTTCTGAAGAATACTTAAACATCATTGCTTGCGAAAATGCAGTCAAAGCAAGTTCTCAGTTAAAAGAAGCTGTTTATGGAAACTTAAATGACGAAGAAAAAGCATATGCAGACAAATACGTAGGATTCCCAGACTGCTCTGTAGATAGAATCGTGCCTCCAGTACGTTTAGATAATCCAATCGACGTCGTTGTAGAAAACTATTATGAATGGAATGTCGAAGAAGCATCCTTTAAGGGAGCTGTTCCACAGATCGAAGGAATGAATCTTGCAGATAACTTAATGGCATATATTGAAAGAAAATTATTTACATTAAACACAGGACACTGCATCACAGCATATCTTGGAAACTACAAAGGATTCAAAACGATCGATGAAAGTATCGCTGATGAAGAAATATTTAAAACTGTTAAAAAAGCAATGCAGCAGAGTGGTATGGCATTAGTCAACAAATATGGATTTGACAAAGATGCTCACTTTAAATACATCGACAAGATTTTAAATCGTTTCAAAAACCCATACCTTGTAGATGATACAGCTCGTGTAGGTAGAGAACCATTAAGAAAATTAAGTGCAACAGATCGTTTAACAAAACCAACAATGACAGCATTAGAATATGGTCTTCCAGTGGATGCATTATTAGCAGGAATGGCAGCAGCATTAAAATATGATAATGCTGAAGATCCACAGAGCGTAGAATTACAGGATAAGATCAAAGCAAACGGAGTAAAAGCAGCATTAAAAGAAGTATCTGGAATCGCAGATGAAAAAATCTTAGACGAAGTTGTAGCAATTTACGAGGCAATGTAGTCGGAACAATATCAATAAAAAATCAACCAAAAATCAAATCAACAACCTTTTTTCTTAACGCATATAATCATATGAAAAGAGGCGGCCGAAAATATTTCGGTCGCCTCTTTTGGCACTTACATCATTTTATAACAGGATATAAAGAAAACCAATAAGTCTTTTATAGAAAATCTGTTGACAATTAAAAAGGATAGTGGCATAATACAACACATAGAAAATATAAATCATATTAATAAACTATGAAAAGTAGGAAATAAAATAACTGACTGGAAAACCAGAGGTTATGATCAAGGAAGCAGAAGAGACTGCACTTTTGATCATAACCTCTTTTTTTATACAAAAGTGAAGGAGGAAGAAAAATGAGCCAGAGCAGATCACCACAGGAAATCAGAATTCAAAATGAGATCAATCATAAGAAAATAGCGAATGTGCATGAAAACAGAGCTACAGAAATTTTAAAGAAAGTAAGAGAAAGTAAACCTCAGATTGATATAGAAAGAGGATTATATTTTACAAAATCTTTTCAGAAAACGGAAGGACAGCCATTGATCTTACGATGGGCAAAGGCATTAAAATATTATGCCGAAAATGCAAGCATCTATATTGATGAAAATCAATTAATCGTAGGAAGAAGTGGAAAACTAGGAAGATATGGGATTCTTTATCCAGAACTCGATGGAGATACCTTAGATGAAGCAATCAAAACATTACCAAGCAGAGATGTATCACCATTTGATATTACTCCGGAAGATGCGAAGATCATTACAGAGCAGATCACACCTTACTGGAAAGGGAAGACGTTTCATGAGGATCTTGCAAAAGCACTTCCGAGGGAAACAAAAAAACTTACTTATAATGAAGATAAAGAGTTGACTTCAAGATATATTGTCAATGAAACAGCATCTTTTCGATCATCGCTGCAATGGGTACATGATTACGAAATTGTTCTCGAGAAAGGATTTGAGGGAATTAAAGAAGAAGCCTTAGAAAGATTACAGCAATTAGATTCAGATAGTCCGGTGGATCAGACAGAGAAACGACCATTCCTAGAAGCACAGATCATAACAAGTGATGCGATCATCTTATGGGCAGAACGACATGCAAAACTTGCAAAAGAATTATCAGCAAAACAAAGGGATGCGGATAGGAAAAAAGAGCTTAAGATCATAGCAGAAATCTGCGAAAGAGTTCCAAGATATCCGGCAAGAACTTTTTATGAAGCATTGCAATCCCAATGGTTTACACAGATGTTTTCAAGAATTGAGCAAAAGACAGGAACGATCATATCCAATGGCCGAATAGATCAATATCTGTATCCATTTTACCAAAAAGACATCAAAGAAGGAAGGATCACGGATGAACAGGTACAGGAATTATTTGAATGCATGTGGGTAGCAATGTCCGAATTTGTTGATCTGTATTTATCAGAGGCAGGTGGATTTTTCAATGAAGGATATGCTCACTGGGAAGCTGTGACAATCGGCGGAACGACAAAGAAGGGATACGATGCAACGAATGAATTAACTTATATCTTATTAAAGTCCAAACGAGAATTTCCGCTAAATTATCCCGACCTTGCGGCAAGGATCCATATGGGAAGCCCGAAGAGATATCTCTATGAAGTAGCAGAAACGATCAAAGATGGAACTGGATTTCCAAAGCTTATTAATGATGACGAAGTAGTACCGATCTTATTATCCAAAGGTGCAAGTTTAAAAGAAGCTTATGATTACAGTGTTTCTGGTTGTGCAGAATGCCGTATGCCAAACAGAGATACCTACACAAGTCCAAACGCATACATTAATTTTGCAGCAGCACTTGAAATGGTGTTATACAATGGGAAAATGAAAAAATATGGAGATGAGATCGTAGGATTAGAAACAGGAAATTTTGAAGATTTTGAAAGTTTCGATGAAGTGTTGGAGGCTTACTTAAAACAACAGAAAAATTTGATCCGACATGCATTTATTCAGCAACATGAGATCATCAGACTTCGAGGAGAACATTTTGCTACACCGCTTGGATCATCACTTCATAAACTTTGCAGAGAAAGTTACAAGGATCTGCATCAGCCATCTATTCCTGGAGGGATCGATCTTGGATATTTTGAATTTATCGGATATGCAACTGTCGTAGATTCCTTATCAGCGATCAAAAAGCTGATCTTTGAGGAAAAACGTCTGACAAAGAAAGAGTTGTTAGAAGCAGTGAGCAACGATTTCAAAGGATATGAAGCAATCAGACAGTTATTACTTCATGCACCATCTTATGGAAATGATGACAGCTATACCGATGAAATCGGACAGTTATTAGATTTGGAAGCACAGAAATTTACACATAAATATGGCAAAGAATTAGGGGTTCATATGGATCTGCGATTAGTACCATTTACATCCCACGTACCGTTTGGAAAAGTCATAGGGGCAACGCCAAATGGAAGATTTTCTTATACACCATTATCCGATGGCTCCAGTGCATCACAAGGGGCAGATCTTAACGGACCAACAGCAGTATTATTATCAAATTATAAAACAAAAAACTTTGATTACGAAGATCATGCAGCAAGATTATTAAACATCAAATTAAGTCCATCTTGCGTAGAAGGTGAAAATGGAACTGAAAAACTTGTTCAGTTTATCAAAGCATGGCACGACCTGAGATTATGGCATTTGCAGTTTAACGTATTAAATACAGAGACGTTAAGACAGGCACAAAAACAGCCACAATTATATAAAAATCTCCTGGTAAGGATTGCAGGATATAGTGCTTATTTCACTGAATTATCCAAAGATCTGCAGGATGATATCATTGCCAGAACAGAGCATGAGGAGGTGTCATAATGGTCGATCCATTGGTATTTAATATTCAGAATTATTCCCTGAATGATGGCCCTGGGATCCGAACGATCGTCTTTTTAAAGGGATGTCCGATGCGATGTCGTTGGTGCTGTAATCCCGAATCACAGGAATATAACATCGAGATGTCTTATACAAGAAAGAATTGTATCGGAGAAAAAGAATGTGGATTTTGCGAACGATCCTGTCATCAAAAAGCAATCACTTTTGATGAGGAAGGGAAAGCAAAGATTGAGAAAAGTTTATGTACAGACTGCCTTTCCTGTACCAAAGTATGCCCGGCAATGGCAATGAAACAGCAGGGAAAACCAATGGAAATTTCAGAGATCATAGATCAGGTACTAAGACAGGAGTTGTTTTATCATCATGGAGAAGGAGGACTTACCGTCAGCGGTGGGGAACCTCTTTCTCATGGAGACTGGCTGATCAGACTGTTAAAAGAAGCGAAAAAACATCGGCTTCATACAGCAATTGAGACTTGTGGATATGCTTCCTATGAAGTATTAAAAGAGGCCATAAATTATCTGGATGTCATCTTTTTTGATATCAAATCCATGAATGATGAAAAACATAAGCGCTACACAGGGAAGAGCAATCAAATAATCTTGGACAACTTTAAACAGCTTGTACAAGATGCGAAAACCACAAAGATTACAGCGAGAACACCAGTGATTCCAGGATTTAATGATACAGTTGAGGAATTAGAAGAAATTCAGCGTTTTGTAGCAAAAGGAAAAAATGTTTCCTATGAAATGCTCCCGTATCACCGATTCGGAAAAGGAAAGTATGAAATGCTTGGAAGAACTTATCCGATGGGAGATGTTTTATTATCAGAAGAAATCAAAACATATATTCAGAAACAAAATGAAAAGTGGAGGAAGAAAGAATGTCAAAGTTAAGCAGGGAACAAACAATAGAATATGATAAAAAATATAATCAGCATCCATGGTTGAAAGGAAATACAGAACCCATTCCAATCGAAAAGGCGGAAGGAATCTTCTTTTATGATTTTAATGGAAAGAAATATTACGATATGTCGAGTCAGTTGTCCTGCGTTAATATCGGATATGGAAATAAAGATGTCATACAGGCAGTCAATGATCAGGTAAAAACATTGCCATATATTGCACCAGCATATGCCAGTGCACCAAGATCAGAATTAGCAAAAATGTTAGTCGAACTTGCACCAGATAATATTGCCAAAGTGTTTTTTACCTGTGGAGGTTCTGATGCAAATGAAGCAGCGATCAATATGGCAAGAACTTATACGGGAAGGAGTAAGATTTTTTCCAGATACAGAAGTTACCACGGATCAACATTAGGATCGGGGAATCTGTCTGGAGATCCAAGAAGATTTGCGTTAGAGCATCCAGCAGCGACAGGATTTGTAAAGTTTCAAGATCCATATGTATATCGAAGCGATATTCCATTCAAAAATGATCAGGAAGCTTCCGCTTATTATATCAATAAGATCAAAGAACAGATTGCATATGAAGGTGCAGAAAACATCGCAGCGATTTTTGTAGAATCCATTACAGGGGCGAATGGTGTGATCATACCGCCAGATGGTTATCTTCAAGGAATCCGAAAGATCTGTGATGAAAATGGTATTTTAATGATCTGTGATGAAGTTATGGCAGGGTTTGGAAGAACTGGAAAGATGTTTGCGTTTGAACATTGGAATGTAAAACCAGATATCATTACATTTGCAAAAGGTGTGACAAGTGGTTATGTACAGCTTGGCGGGATCATGATCTCAAAAGAGATTGCAAAATTTTATGAAGACAAGGTATTTCAGTATGGATTAACTTACAGCGGTCATTCCCTTGCATGTGCAGCAGGAGTTGCTTGTGTAAATTATTATAAGAAAGCGGGACTATTAGAAAATACACAGAAAGTTGGGAAAGTACTTGGAGAGCTGTTAGAAGAAATCAAACAAAAACACAAATGTGTAGGAGATGTCCGTTATATTGGCTTATTTGCAGCCGTAGAATTTGTTAAAGATAAAGAAACTAAAGAACCATTGGTTCCATATGCAGACCAGTCAGGAACGATGGGAAAGATTATCGGCTTATTGAAAGAACGAGGTTTTGCAACTTTTGGAAGAGAAAACAATATCAACATTGCACCACCACTGATCATTACAGAAGAACAGTTAAGGGAAGCAATGAAGATCTTTGATGAGGTGCTTGATATTGTAGATGAGACATATTTATAAGGAGAAACAGATGGAACATACAAAAAATAGCACAAAAACAGAACATCTGATCAGCTTATCCGTTGTACTTGTCATTTTGTTCCTATGGTTTTATACCACATCTATGGGACTTATTTCAGAAACACTGGTGCCATCCCCAATCAGTGTGTGGGACAGTTTTCTTGATATATTAAAAAACGGATATAAAGGTTCAACCTTGATACAGCATTTGGCAGCCAGTATGGGGAGATTAATTAAGGCATATGTTCTGGCAATGATCACAGCAATTCCACTGGGACTTTTAAGTGGATACAATTCAAAGATCCGGGCATTATTAGAGCCAGTCATTGAATTTTACCGTCCACTCCCACCACTGGCATATTACACATTATTAGTACTGTGGATGGGAATTGGAGACGGGTCAAAGATCATGCTGTTATTCTTGGCAGGATTTGCACCAATTTATATTGCGTGTGCAGCTGGAGTTAACAAAGTAAAAAAAGATTATGTATTAGGAGCACAGACATTAGGAGCCAATGCACGACAGATTTTTATTTACGTGATCTTTCCAGCAGTACTTCCGGATATTTTTACAGGACTTCGAACATCACTTGGTGTTGAATATACGACATTGGTAGCAGCAGAAATGGTCGCGGCTGTCAGCGGAATTGGATGGATGGTGTTAGATGCCAGTAATTATCTAAGAAGCGATATCATGTTTTTTGGAATTATCTTAATGGGAATTACAGGAATCGTGTTAGACCAGATTTTGAAATTAGTGGAACATTATATGGTTCATTGGAAAGGAAAGAATTAGGAGGAATGAAATTATGAAAGAGAGAAAATTAAGTATTAGAGAAATTATCGTATTATTGATCGCAGTGATCCTGCTGATCAGTGCAACTGCATGCAGAGCATCAAAAGCAGATCAAACAAAAGAAAATAAAAAAGTAAAAGAGATTAAAATTGGAACCATGGATCTTGTAAATCCAGACTTGGTTGCTAGAAAAGAAAAATATTATGAAAAACAGTTAGGGGTCAAAGTAAAGATCGTGAAATTTGATTCTGGAAAAGATGTCAATACAGCATTGGCAGCAGGAAGTATCGACGTATCAGAACTTGGAAGCAATCCAACAGCATTAGGAATTGGAAATGGACTTAACTATGACGTGATCTATATCGGAGACATCATCGGTTCTGCAGAATCACTCGTTGTAAAAAACAATGCCAATGTAAATTCTGTAAGCCAGCTAAAAGGTAAAAAGATCGCGGTGCCATTTGCATCCACTTCACACTATAGTTTATTAAATGCCTTAAAACAGGCAGGACTCAAAGAAAGTGATGTAAAATTATTAGATCTTGAACCAAATGATATTCATGCGGCATGGAAACGAGGAGATATTGATGCAGCTTATGTATGGTATCCAGTGCTTAATAATCTAGTAAAAGACGGAAAAATCTTAACAGGAAGTGACAAACTTGCAAAACAAGGAATTATTACAGCAGATTTAGTTGTTGCAAGGCGTGATTTTGCAAAATCAAACAAGAATCTGGTAGTACGCTATATTAAGGCACTGAATCAGGCAAATGATTTGGATCAGAAAAATAAAGAACAGTCAATCAAGGATATTTCAGAGATTCTTAATATCAGTGAAAGTGATGCCAAATTCCAGAGAAATGGTTTTGAATGGATTGATGGAAAGAAACAGTTAAGTAAAGAATATTTAGGTGAAAATATAGCAAATGTATTGAAAAATACAGCAGATTTCTTAAAAGAACAGGGAAGTATTAAGAAAAGCCCGACTTTAAAGGAATATAAAGACCATGTACAAACGAAATATCTGAAAGAAGCATTAGAAAAATAGGAGATGAGACAATGAGTGAGACAAAGAATACATGGAAAGACAAACTATATGAGACAGACAATCCACTGATCGAGGTAGAAGAGCTTGATTTGGATTATCAGACAGCAAAGGGATGTGTAAATGCTTTGTCTCATATCAATTTTAGCATTCATCGAGGAGAGTTTATTACTGTATTAGGTCCAAGTGGTTGTGGAAAATCTACCTTATTAAAAATTCTTGCAGGATTTATCAAACCAACAAAAGGAAGTGCAAAATTAGAAGGAAAGCAGATTAAAGGAACAGATTGGAGTAGGGGAGTAGTATTTCAGAATCCGCCGTTATATGAATGGTTTTCAGTCAGACAAAATATCGCTTTCGGTCCGAAGATGAGAAAAATAGCAAAAGAAGAATATGAACCAAAAGTAGAAGAATATTTGCAAAAGGTTGGACTGACAGAGTTTGGTGAAAAAAAGATTTATGAATTATCAGGAGGAATGAAACAGAGAGTTTCGATTGCAAGAGCTTTGATCAACAAACCAGAAATTCTGTTAATGGATGAACCATTCGGTGCATTGGATGCATTTACAAGAGAAAATATGCAGGAATTGATCCGCAAGATCTGGTGGCAGAGTGGAAAAACGATCTTTTTTATTACACATGATGTAGAAGAAGCATTGCTGTTAGGAAGCAGGGTTTTAGTGTTAAGTCGACATCCAGGAGAAATTGTCGATGATATTCAGGTGAATTTCTCAAGAAAGATCGTAGAAGAAGGAATCAGTGATATTCAGTTCAGTGAAAAATTTTATCATACAAGAGAACGTTTATTAAAACTGATCCATGCCCAGTATGACAGATAGGAGGATTTGTATATGAAGTGGTATTATGAACAGCCAGTCAAGATTATATTTGGAGATCATAAAATACAGGAATTATCAACAATCATTCAAAAAGAACAATATAAAAAAGGAATTCTGGTGACAACCACACATTTTATTAAAAATGGATTTGCAGGGCAGTTACTGGATGATAAGAAAAATCATCTGGCAGATATCTTTGCAGGATTTTCACCAAATCCAGATGTAGAAGAAGTGAATAGACTGGGAGAACATTTAAGAAAAGAAAAAATAGATTTTATCGTAGCACTTGGTGGAGGAAGTGTGATCGATGGAGCGAAGGCGGCTTCTGTTTTAATAGAAAAAGAAACATCAATCCGAAAATATCACAATACAGGAGAGAAAGTTCCAAAAAAACATTTGCCATTGATCGCAATTCCAACAACGGCAGGAACTGGAAGTGAAGTAACCAATGTTTCTGTATTAACAAATAGAAACCAAGGAATCAAAGCACCAATTGCATCGGAAAGTTTTTATCCACAATATGCGATCGTAGATCCAACACTTACATGGAGCATGCCAGCAGATCTTACGGCAAGTGCAGGAATTGATGTGTTATCTCATGCAGTAGAAGGATACTGGAGCCGCTTGCACCAACCAATTTGTGACGTATTGGCTGTCTATGCAGCAAAACTAGTTCTTACAAATATAAGAACGGTATACAAAGATCCAAACAATCAGGCAGCAAGAGAGAAAATGGCAGCAGCATCTCTGATCGCAGGACTTGCATTTGGCCAGCCAAAAACAACTGCTTCCCACGCATGTTCTTTTCCATTGACAAATTTATACCATATTCCACACGGAGAGGCTTGTGGTTTGACATTAGATTTCTTTATCCGATTAAATGGAACCAAAGATTTTAGGACAAGAGAATTGACCAGTCAATTAGGATTTTATGATTATGAACAATTTGCAGATGCCGTACAGAGATTAAAAAGAGATCTTCATTTAAGAACAAATTTAACCGATCTTCATATCAATGAAGAAAAGAAAGAAGAATTGATACGATTAAGTCATCATGCCAATTTAAAAAATAATCCAGTGGAAGTTACAGATGAAGATTTGAGAAGACTTTATGATGGTTTATGTGACTGAAATATTGACAGAAATATGAAAAATAGGTATAATCGAGTAAAAACAGATAAAACATACAGGATTAATAGGAAATAAGGTGGGCATATGGAACATAAAATAAAAAGATCACAAGAACAACACCAATGGAAAGAAAAAATTGAAGAGTTATTAAAAAATATGAAATATGGCAATATAACGATCATTGTTCAGGATGGAAAGATCATTCAGATTGATAAGACAGAGAAACATAGAATATAGCAAATCGAAAATCAGTCTCAGAAAAGGATTGGAAAGCGATCATCAGTGGATTATGATTCTCAAAAAGGAGATGTAATTATATGGAAAACATAATTATCCTGTGAATTAAAAAAGACGATTTAAAACTATCAAGGTGCAAGCAATATTTTATCATTCTAACTGTCTCAGTCCATTGATATGATCCAAAGTTTCATAGAATTCTTTTTGATATGGACAGTAGCTGCATAGCTTAAATCTTGACAACAAAAATCAAAATTATTATAATTAATATATAAATAGAATAAATCTTCAGGGCAGGGTGAAAATCCCTACCGGTGGTAAAGCCCACGAGCCGTAAGGTATGATTCGGTGAAATTCCGAAGCCGACAGTATAGTCTGGATGAAAGAAGAGAACAAAATATGGAAAAATGGAAATGTTTTTACGACTATGGTCAATTGCTCTAGAATATTTTTGTTCCAGAGCAATTGATTTATATAAATAAATTCAGATATTTTTTACTCTGCCTTGATCAATCATTTAGATCAAGGCATTTTTAATGGGGTGATAAGATAAAACTAATAAACAAATATGATCAAGAAAAATTTTAGAATTATGGCAGGAGGATATAAAATGGTGACATTTCATACAATTGAAGGTGCATTAGAAGATTTAAAAAGAGGAAAGATTATTTTGGTAACGGATGATGAAAATCGAGAAAATGAAGGAGACTTTATTTGTGCAGCACAATTTGCTACAACAGAAAATATAAATTTCATGGCAACGCATGGAAAAGGATTAATCTGTATGCCAATGTCGGAGGAGTATGTAGAAAAATTAAAACTTCCGCAAATGGTGGAAAATAATACAGATAATCACGAAACAGCATTTACTGTATCAATCGATCATATTACAACAACGACAGGAATTTCAGCAGTAGAGCGTTCAATTACAGCTATTGCATGTGTGGATGAAAATGCAAAACCAGAAGATTTTCGAAGACCGGGACATATGTTTCCATTAAAAGCAAAGAAAAATGGAGTTTTAGAAAGAAATGGACATACGGAGGCAACGGTAGATTTATGTAGATTAGCAGGTTTAAAAGCGTGTGGATTGTGCTGTGAGATTATGAGAGAAGATGGCACAATGATGAGAACAGAAGAATTAGCAAAATTAGCAGAGCATTTTCAAATGAAATTTATAACAATCAAGGATTTGCAAGATTACAGAAAACGCAAAGAGATATAAAAGAAATAGTCAGTTGACGATTGATCTCTCAGAGGATTTTATGTTGGTGGAAAGCTGTAGTGAGATTGCGAATGTGATAGATATTGTGGAAAGTCAGATGAATTAGGATAAAATGGGACAAATTTTGTGATAAGCTAGAAATGTATAAAATCAAGAAAGAAGGATTCCACATTAGAAAATGTATAAGGATCCTTCTTTTTATTTGGAGATAACGAGATGGCAATATCAAAATTAATGTATATGAAAGAAACAGCAGGAAATCCAGCGAGACACTTAAAAAGAGCAATCGAATACGTTATGAATCCAGAAGAGGATATTAATCGACGATTGTTTGGTTTCTATTATGTATAAATTTAAAAAAATTGATATAAAAAATGTAGGATTTATAAGGCCTGCAAAGTGTTTTTAATTTATTCAACAATTTCAATTCCATCAATATTCGGAACACACATCATAGAATAGTTTGTATGATAAATGACAAATCCAGGTTTTGCCTTTGGTGGCTTTCTTAGTTCTTTTCTCTGAACATAATCAATCTCAACCTTCGGTGCCTGACGCCCCTTGGAATAATAAGCTGCAAGACGGCCAGCTTCTTCAAAGGTAGCATCTGGAAGAGTCTCCGCTTGTTCCTTTCGTACAATAACATGGGACCCAGCCATATTCTTTGCATGGAACCACCAGTCCCCGCCATTTGCAAACTTAAAACTTAATTCATCATTCTGATAGTTATTTTTCCCAACATACATATGGAAACCATCAGAAGAGACAAAATGTAATGGTTTGGATTTTGCCTGTTTCTTTCCCTTTTTCTTTCCGTGACTCTTAATATAACCATAATCAGAAAGTTCATCTTTGATCAGCTGCAGGTCTTTCTCATCTTCGGATAAAGAAAGAGCAGTAGAGATCGAATCGAGATGATCAAGATCAGCTTTTGTCTCCACGACAAGCTCAGAAAGAGCTTCATAAGTACGTTTTAGCTTATTATATTTTGCAAAAAACTTTTTGGAATTCTCCAAAGGAGTCTTTGTTGGATCAAGAGGGATCGTAATCTCTTCGTTTGTGTAATAATTCATGCAAGTTAAAGATTTTGCATTTGGCTCAAGTCCATATCCATATGTCTGTGTAAGTTCTCCATAAACTTTGAATTTCTCACGTTTCTCGGTATCCTTTAACTGACGAAGCTGCAGATCATATTTCTTGCTTGTCCTCTCAAGAGCAGTCTGCACGATCTTACGAAGGTCAGAAGATTTCTGCTTCATTCTTGTATATTTTTCCTTCTCAGAATAATACCCGATCAGCACGTCAAAAATAGAATCATATGTTTTCTCTGTACAGTCAGGATAAGAAGTTAAAGGAATACAAGAAAATTCCTTAGGTTCTTCCCCAGAATAAATGATATTTGGCTGATATGCCTCATCTTCTACAAGAGCATTTAATTTTACAAGCTGGCCATATAATCCAGCAGCACTATCATCGGTCAAAGAATCAGTAGATGCATTCCCATCGAGCCCTGCACGATAACAAAGTTCATTTGCAATTAAAGGACTCATGCCTGTGATGGAAGTATAAAGTGCTTTGCAAAGATTCAGTGGTTTTGTGATGATATGCTGATAAAAATCCTCTGTAGTCAGACTTGCTAAAGGATGTTTCCCTTTAGACGGTGGAAATGTGTAAGTACGTCCAGGTAAAACCTCTCTGACAGAACTGATATTTGCAGAGATATGCTTGATACTATCTAAGATCACATCATCACTGTTTACAAAAATGATATTACTGTGTTTTCCCATGATTTCAACGATCAGACGTTTCTGGCAGACATCTCCAAGCTCATCCAGATGCTCAATCTTAATTTCGATAATACGCTCAAAGTCAGGCTGTGTGATCGAAATGATCCTTCCACTACTGATATGTTTACGAAGCAGCATGCAGAAGTTTGGAGCCTGCATAGGGTTTGCTTTTCCTTCTTTCGATAAATAGACAAGAGGAAGAGAAGCACTGGCTGAGAGATGAAGTCTTGTTGTCAATCTCTCTTTTTTGATCACAAGCGTGATCTCGTCGGCCTCTGGCTGATAAATCTTATAGATTCTGCCACCGATGATCTGTTTATTAAGTTCTGATATAATATTTGAAATGACAAATCCGTCGAATGCCATGATAAATACCTCCTGGTAATAAAATCAGTTATCTAATTTAAAATAATAAGATAAATCCGTCAAACAATTATATCAGAAATTCGAAAAAGTATAAAGAAAAAACGATCAAATTCACAAATCATAGAAAGATAGTCGGGATTTTGTTGTAATTAAAATCATTTCTTATTATAATGAATATTAAGTGTACAATAAAATAATCTATGGAGGACAAGTCATTGAGAAAAGAAGCGTCAAAGAATGCATGGAAGCAGTTATACGACATTACATTAAAACTAGACAAATTAGAGCCTTGGAATTACCTTGGTGACACACAACTTGTAACCATTCAGCTAAAAGACAGAGAAGAACCTGTATTTTGCAGTGTGATGGGAAAATTCAGCGGAGAAAGAGGAATTGCAGTCTTTGATGGAGTTGAAGGCTTAGGAGATTTCTATATGATCCTTGGAAGTGAAGAAGGGGATCTTCCAGCACAGTATCTGATGGATGAACATACAAGTCTTACATGCTTCTGGGGAAGCATGATGAATGTGCCAGATGAACAAAGAAAAGTTATCGATGAATTAGATATTCGTTTTAAGACGATCAGTGACTGGATTTACTTTGTTTCTTATAAGAAAGGTTATAAACCATATCAGTTAGATGAAGATGAAGTTGCACTTCTTATAGAAACTTATGAGAACCTGTATATGGTAGTGGAAGCAGTCAGACAGGGAGAATTAAACCCAGAAATCGAACAGGCAGAAGGAATCGTTCGCCGCTATAATACTGAAAATGATACTTGGGAGATGTTTGTAAAAGAGATACCAGAAGCTGAAAAAGAATTTCCGTCAGTGATGTTAGAAGATCAGGGATTAAAAGATGAATTAAAGGATCAAAAACAGATCGATCTTGAAGTGATTTTAGATTTTACTTATCTTCCAGTTATGGTAGAAGGGGAAGAAGAAGGGGAGCGTCCAAAGAATCCACTTTTATTTATGGCATATGATAATACCGATGGCGGTGTGATCACAATGGATATTTTAGAAGAGGGTGATGATGAGATCAGCAGAACATTAGGATTCTTTATCAGTTTTGTGCAGCAGAATGGAAGAATGAAGACGATCAAAGCAAGAAATCCATGGATTTTTGGAGCATTAGAGGATATTTGTGAATATTGCAGCGTGGACCTTGTATATGATCCGATAGAGATCATGGATCAGGTGATCGAAGAAGTTGTTTCTCAGTTGTAGGAATTTCATGTAACATATCAAAAGATGAATTAGAGTGAACGAGGTTGACAAATAAGTTAAGGATTGGTAAAATACAGATAATTTGATGTACTACCTAAGTAGCACTTTAATTCGATAAAGTATCAAGGAGCGGCAAAAATATGAATAAAAAGAGAGTCCACACACCAGAAGGTGTCAGAGATGTATATGGAACAGAATATGGACAGCGAAGTAAGCTGAAGGCAAAATTAAACAAAGTTTTTGCATCTTACGGATATGAAGGGATCAGAACTCCAGGATTTGAATTCTTTGATGTATTTAACAGTGAAAAAGGAACCGTATCCGCAAGGGAAATGTTTAAATTCTTCGATAGAGAAGGAAATACCTTAGTTCTTCGTCCGGATGTCACACCATCCATTGCACGCTGTATCGCAAAGTATTTTAATGAAGAGAATATGGGAATCCGTTTATCTTATGCAGGAAATGTATTTTTAAATAACTCAAGCTATCAGTTGAAGTTAAAAGAAACATGCCAGTTAGGTGCAGAATTAGTCAATGATGCGTCTGTACAGGCAGATACAGAATCTATTGCAATGGCAATTGATTGTTTTCTGGCAGCTGGATTGACTGATTTCAGACTTTCTATCGGAGAAGTTGAATTCTTCAACGGATTGACACAGACGATCAAAGATGAAGAAGTCAAAACACAGCTTCGAGAGCTGATCTTAAATAAGAATTATTTTGGATTAATGGAATATGTAGAGACATTAGATCTGTCTGATAAGATTAAAGATGTATTTTTACATTTTAACGAACTGAATGGAGATGTAGCGATCTTAGATCAGGCAGAAGCAATGGTTGAGAATGAACAGTCTAAGAAAGCGATCAAAAGACTTCGCGATGTATATGATATCTTAAAATTATACGGCAAAGAGCGGTATGTAAGTTTTGATCTTGGAATGTTAAATAAGCATAATTATTACACAGGAATCATTTTCAAAGGTTATACTTATGGAACAGGAGATGCAGTTCTAAAAGGTGGACGATATGATAATCTGATCGAACAGTTCGGAAAGAAAGCCCCATCAGTTGGATTTGCGATCGTATTAGATGAGCTGATGATGGCATTAAGCCGTCAGGGAATTCATATGGAAGCAGATCATATGGATACAATGATCATTTATAAAGAAGCAACAATGAAAGATGCGATCCTTCGAGCAGAAGAATTAAGAAAAGAAGGAAAGAAAGTCATCTTAGAGAGAAAGAATGATCTGTGCAGCAAAGCAGACTATGAAAGATTTGCTAAAGAGCATCGCCTCGGTGGAATTCTTTATTTCATCTAATCAACAAATCGAGCAAAAGAAGGGAAACAAAAGACCATGAGATATATTACATTTGCCCTGGCGAAAGGGCGCCTTGCAAAGAAAGCGATGGCTTTATTAGAAGAGATCGGAATCACATGCGAGGAAATGAAAGACGAGAAAACAAGAAAATTAATCTTCGTAAACGAAGAATTAAAATTAAAATTTTTCTTATCCAAAGCAAGTGACGTGCCAACTTACGTGGAATATGGAGCAGCTGATATCGGTGTTGTTGGAAAAGATACGATCCTTGAAGAAGGAAGAAATCTATACGAAGTATTAGACTTAAAATTTGGAGCTTGCAAGATGTGTGTGTGCGGACCCAAAGAAGCGAAGAAATATTTAAACAGTAATGAGATCATCCGTGTGGCATCCAAATACCCACATATCGCTAAAGAATATTTTAATAATCAGAAATTACAGACAGTAGAGATCGTTAAGTTAAACGGATCTGTTGAACTTGCACCGATCGTTGGATTATCAGAGGTGATCGTCGATATCGTTGAGACAGGAACAACCTTAAAAGAAAATGGATTGGAAGTCTTAGAAGAAGTTTGCCCATTATCAGCAAGAATGGTAGTGAATCAGGTAAGCCAGAAGATGGAACAAGAACGAATCAGCAAGATCATCGTTGCACTAAAGAAGATCTTGGATGAAAAAGAATAGGCCGGAGGAGAGAAATATGAGAATAGTAAAAGTTAACAAAGATTCCATTGCAAATATTTTATCAGATTTATTAAAAAGAAGTCCTACAAACTATGGGGATTTTCAGGATAAAGTCGATGCGATCATCAAAAATGTCAGAGATAATGGAGATAAAGCTGTCTTTGATTATACAGCACAGTTTGATAAAGCGGAGATCAACGCAGACAATATTTTAGTTACAGAAGAAGAAATTAAGGAAGCTTACGAAGAAGTGGACGATGAATTGATCAAAGTTATCCGCAAAGCGATCAAGAATATTCGTGATTTCCATGAAAAACAGATTCAGAAGAGCTGGTTTGAGACAAGAGAAGACGGAGTAATGCTTGGACAGAAAGTAACACCAATGGAAACTTGTGGTGTCTATGTACCAGGTGGAAAAGCAGTTTATCCATCTTCTGTTTTAATGAACATTGTTCCAGCACACGTTGCAGGAGTGAAAAATATCATCATGACAACACCTCCTGGAAAAGACGGAAAAGTTACAGCAAATACATTAGTTGCAGCGAAAGAAGCTGGAGCAACAAAAGTATATAAAGTCGGTGGAGCACAGGCAATTGCAGCGATGGCATTTGGAACAGAGTCTATTCCAAAAGTAGACAAGATCGTAGGACCTGGTAACATTTTTGTGGCTCTTGCCAAGAAAGCAGTTTATGGAAACGTAAGTATCGATTCCATTGCAGGACCAAGTGAGATCTTAGTGTTAGCTGATGAAACAGCGAATCCAAGATATGTGGCAGCAGACTTACTTTCCCAGGCAGAACATGATGAGATGGCAAGTGCGATCCTTGTTACAACAAGCGAAGAATTAGCACGTAAAGTATCTGATGAGATTGACGGATTCTTAAATCAGTTATCAAGAAAAGAGATCATGGAGAAATCTTTAGATTCCTTCGGATATATTCTTGTTGCAAGCGATATGAAAGAAGCAATTGATACGGCAAACGCTATTGCGTCTGAACATATGGAGATCATGACAGCAAATCCATTTGATGTTATGACAAGGATCAAGAATGCAGGAGCGATCTTTATCGGAGCATACAGCTGTGAACCTTTAGGAGATTATTTTGCAGGACCAAACCACGTACTTCCAACAAATGGAACAGCAAAATTCTTCTCTCCATTAAGTGTTGATGATTTCATCAAGAAATCAAGTGTCATCTACTATTCAAGAGAAGCCTTAGAGCCAGTACACAAAGACATCGAATTCTTTGCGAAGCAGGAACAGCTGACAGCACATGCTAATTCCATGAAAGTAAGATTTGAAGATAACCAGGAAGGATAAAAATATGAGTAGAAGTGCATCAATTGAGAGAAATACAAGTGAGACAAAGATCAAACTTTCCATTGATCTTGATGGAAATGGAAATGGAAATATCCATACAGGAATCGGTTTTTTTGACCATATGTTAAATGCATTTGCACGTCACGGATTTTTTGATCTTGATGTGGAAGTTGAGGGAGATCTCTATGTAGACTGCCATCATACGATCGAAGATGTCGGAATCGTACTTGGAGAAGCGATCAAACAGGCCGTTGGAGATAAGAAAGGGATCAAACGTTATGGATCATTTATGCTTCCAATGGATGAGACATTAATGTTATGTGCGATCGATCTGTCTGGAAGACCATATTTTGTGATGGATTGTGATTTTACGGTTGATCGCGTTGGAGAATTTGACACAGAGATGGTAAGAGAATTCTTTTATGCAGTATCTTACGGCAGCATGATGAATCTTCATTTGAAGAAATTACATGGAGAGAATAATCATCATATGATCGAAGCAGCATTTAAAGCATTTGCAAAAGCTTTGGATGAAGCAACCAGCATGGATCCAAGGATCACAGATGTACTTTCCACGAAAGGAGCCTTATAAGATGAGTAATGAGGCAAAACCATTAAACAGCAAGATGAGTTTTGATGAATTCAAATTAAACAGCGACGGAATGTTAACCGTTGTTGTACAGGATCATAAGACAAATGAAGTTTTGATGGTCGCATATATGACAAAAGAAGCATATGATAAGACGATCGAGACAGGGATTATGACTTATTACAGCCGAAGCCGTGATGAATTATGGATCAAAGGGGAGACATCCGGACATTATCAGTATGTCAAAGATTTATATATTGACTGCGACAGAGACACCTTACTTGCTAAGGTAAAACAGATTGGGGCTGCCTGCCATACAGGAAATTATTCTTGCTTCTACACAGATTTATTAGAAAAAGAAGATTAAGAACGTAATCTTTGTGAGAAAATATTTGTGTTTCTAAGTTCGATTTGGTATAATCGACTTTATAAGATAAGGAGGCAAGATTATGACAGTATTTTTATCAGAATTAGTCTCTTATGTATTGAAGTTTGCGATTCTTTTTGCATGCTCTGCGGCAGGAATTTATTTCGGAGTCGGTCGTGCGAAGGCAAAGAAGAAAGAATCATAAGATCATACATGATTAAGAGAAGATCATTTAGCTGCATGAGAATACAGGCTCATGCAGCTAAAAAGCCGTAAAGGCAAGGTCTTCTTAAATATAATGAAACGACACTAGGAGGATGAAACGTTGAGAGCATATGGAGTCAACGAACTCAGGAAGATGTATCTTGAGTTTTTCGAAAGTAAAGGACATTTAGCATTAAAGAGTTTTTCACTCGTGCCAAAGAACGATAACAGTTTATTACTGATCAACGCTGGTATGGCACCACTGAAACCTTATTTCACAGGACAGGAAGTACCACCAAGAACAAGAGTGACAACATGTCAGAAGTGTATCCGTACAGGAGATATTGAGAATGTTGGTAAGACAGCAAGACATGGTACATTCTTTGAAATGTTAGGAAACTTCTCTTTTGGAGATTACTTCAAACATGAAGCGATTGCATGGTCTTGGGAATTTTTAACAGAAGTGATCGGATTAGATCCTGACAGATTATATCCATCTGTATACGAAGATGATGATGAAGCATTCGAGATCTGGGAGAAAGAGATCGGAATCGCACCAGAGAGAATCTTCCGTTTTGGAAAAGAAGACAACTTCTGGGAGCATGGGGCAGGACCTTGTGGACCATGTTCAGAGATCTACTATGACCGTGGAGAGAAATATGGATGTGGAAGCCCAGACTGTACGGTAGGATGTGACTGCGACCGTTATATGGAAGTATGGAACAACGTATTTACACAGTTTGAGAATGATGGACACAACCATTATACAGAATTAGAGAATAAGAACATTGATACAGGTATGGGACTGGAACGTCTTGCAGTCGTTGTACAGGAAGTAGATTCTATCTTCGACGTAGATTCTATCAAAGCTATCCGCGATGAGATCTGTAAAGTTGCAGGAGTTACTTATGGTACAGACCACGAGACAGATGTATCGATCCGTGTGATCACAGACCATATTCGTTCTGCTACATTTATGTTATCTGATGGTATCACACCATCTAACGAAGGACGTGGATATGTACTTCGCCGTCTGATCCGCCGCGCAGCAAGACATGGAAGATTATTAGGGATCGATCATCTGTTCTTAACAGATATCAGTAAAGTCGTGATCCGTGAATCTAAAGATGGATATCCAGAATTAGAAGAGAAAGCAGAATTTATCTTCAATCATTTATCTCAGGAAGAAAAACAGTTCAACAAGACGATCGATCAGGGACTGTCTATCTTAGCAGATATGGAAAAAGCTATGAACGAGAAAGGCAGCAAAGAACTTGCTGGTGCAGATGCGTTCAAATTATATGACACATATGGATTCCCATTAGATCTGACGATCGAGATCTTAGAAGAAAAGGGATTTACTGTAGATAAAGAAGGCTTTGAAAAAGAAATGCAGGTTCAGAGAGAGACTGCCAGAGCTGCAAGAAAGACAACAAACTACATGGGTGCAGATGCAACTGTATACGAACAGTTAGATCCAGCCATGACAACAAAATTCGTTGGATACGATGAACTTACTTGTGAAGGTGAGATCACAGCTATGACAACAGAGACAGAAGTTGTTTCAACTCTGAACAAAGGAGATAAAGGAACGATCGTCGCTGACCAGACAGCATTCTATGCTACAAGTGGTGGTCAGGAAGCGGATAAAGGAGTGATCATCAGTGGAGATGCATCTTTTGAAGTAGAAGATGTCATTAAATTATCCGGTGGTAAGTTTGGGCATGTTGGACATGTAGTCGAAGGAACATTCAACGTAGGAGACAAAGCGGTCTTTACAGTGAATGAGAAGAACAGAGCATTAGGTGCAAAGAACCATAGTGCAACTCATTTATTACAGAAAGCATTAAGAGAAGTGCTTGGAACTCATGTAGAGCAGGCAGGATCTTTAAATAATGCGGAACATTTAAGATTCGACTTTACACATTTCTCACCATTATCTGATGATGAGATCGCAAGAGTTGAGAAGATCGTCAACGAAAAGATCGCTCAGGATCTTCCAGTTGTGACAAAAGTTATGTCTATGGAAGAAGCTAAGAAAACAGGAGCTATGGCACTGTTTGGAGAGAAATACGGAGACGAAGTACGCGTTGTATCCATGGGAGATTTCTCTGTAGAATTATGTGGTGGTACTCATGTGAAGAATACAGGAGCGATCACAGCATTCAAGATTTTATCTGAAACTGGTGTTGCATCAGGAGTTCGAAGAATCGAAGCAGTGACAGATCAGGGAGTATTTAACTACTACCATAAGCAGGAAGAAGAATTAAAAGAAGCAGCCAAAGCATTAAAAGCTACACCAGCAACACTGCTGACAAGAATTGAATCACTTCTTGCAGAAGTAAAAGAATTAAAGAGCGAAAACGAATCCTTAAAGAGCAAACTTGCAAAAGACGCTCTGGGAGATGTTATGGATCAGGTAGAAGAAGTAAAAGGAGTGAAACTTCTTGCAACTTCTATAGAAGACGTTGATATGAATGGACTTCGTGAACTTGGAGATAACTTAAAAGAGAAATTAGGAGAAGGTGTCATTGTCCTTGCTTCCCAGAAAGACGGAAAAGTATTCTTAGTTGCCATGGTAACAGACGAGGCACAGAAAGCAGGAGCACACGCTGGAAACCTGATCAAAGCGATCGCCGGATGCGTTGGAGGCGGCGGTGGAGGACGTCCAAATATGGCTCAGGCCGGAGGAAAGAATCCAGCCGGAATTCCAGAAGCAGTAGCAAAAGTAAAAGAAATTTTAGAAAGTCAAATTTCATAGTTGACAAAAATCTAAAATGTGATATACTAATCTAGTGCAAAAAATTAAAACCCAAACAGTCCTATGCACAAGTACAAGACTGGAGGGGAGGTCGGGAATAGAATGTCAAACGTAATCGTTAAAGAAAATGAATCTTTAGATAGCGCTCTTCGCAGATTCAAGAGAAACTGTGCAAAAGCAGGAATTCAGCAGGAGATTCGTAAAAGAGAACATTACGAAAAGCCAAGCGTAAGACGTAAGAAAAAGTCTGAAGCGGCTCGTAAGAGAAAATCTAAATAATTTTTACTTGATTGAAAAGATAAGCATCATTTACCTGGGAACAGGTATATGGTGCTTTTTTTCGGCATATATTAAACCAAATGCCACAAAAGGAGTTTTGCATGAAGAAGAAACCAAAAGAAGTGATTGCTAAAGGACTTTCTCTTCCAAGAGATGTGGTGTTTGGAGATTTTATTATAACCTTGACAGGAAACTGTGAAGCATACATAGAAAATTACAGGGGGATCGTATCATATGATGAGAATAAGATCTCCATTCAGGGGAATCATGTCGTATTAAATATCTGTGGATGTGATCTGGCAGTTGATTTTTACTCACAGGAATCAATGAAGATCAAAGGAAAGATCAAAAGGCTGGAATATGTATGATATTCTTTGAAAGGAGCATGAGAAATGCTTAAAATTCTGCACTTTATATTTGGAAGGCTGTATTTTCAAGTCAAAGGATATCAGACAGAGCGTTTTTTGAATCTCTGTGCAAAAAATCATCTTGTATTGTGGGAATTAAAACCAGTATCAGACGGCTATGTGTTTTTTATCAGACGAAGTTCTTATCAAATGTTGGAAGCATTAGCAGAGAAAGCAAATGTTGATCTTGCGTTACAAGGGCAAAAAGGACTGCCATATTTCTTAAAAGAACATAAAAAACGTAAAATATTATTTTTTTCCATGTGTTTGTGCGGTTTAATGATCCTTTCGCTGAGTCAGTTTTTATGGGAGATTACAGTTTCTGGAGGAGAAGTATATTCAGAAAGTGATATATTAAAGTATGTTACGGATAACTACTACCATATTGGAACATTAAAATACCAGATTGACTGCGATGCATTGGAAGATCATCTGAGGGAAGATTATGCTGAGATTGCGTGGGCATCCTGTTCGATTCAGGGAACAAGACTGCATATTGAGATAAAAGAAACTTTAGATCGTAAAACAAAGCAGAATCCAAAGAAACCATGTGATATCGTGGCAAATAAATCAGGGATCATTACAAAAATGGCGGTCAAAAGTGGAACACCGCTTGTAAGTGTTGGGGACAGTGTCAAAAGCGGAACAACTTTAATTTCTGGATTGATCTATTACTACAGTGATGATTTTACCGTGACACAGACGGATAAGATCAAAGCGGACGGAGAGATCGTGATGCGCACCAAAGAGGTGTACAACAATTCAATTCCCATGGAATATTACGAAAAGCTGATCACAGGCAAGAAAAAGAGCATCAAAAATTTATATTTTGGACAGTATCAATTCGATTTTCCCGAAAAGAAAAGACAGGATCATACAAATGTTATGACAAAGAGAAGATCATTAAAGATAGGGAAATCTTTTTATCTGCCCATTGGGATCACGATGCAGATAACTGAAAGATACAGGCCAAAGAAGAAAATCTTGACAAAAAAAGAAGCACAGTTAAAATTAAAAAAACAGCTGGAACGATATCTTATGAAGAAAGCAAAAGCAGGAGCAAAGATCGTTCACTGTGAAGGAAATTATAAAAAAAAGAACAACCGATATGAAGTTAATGCATCGATCATCAAAGAAGAAAGTGTCGGAAAGATCCGAAATATCAAGAAATTAACAAAGAAACAAGAAGAAATGATCACACCAACAACAGCGCAGCAATAAATAAAAGTTATGAATCAGGCCATATGGATTTTGCCACTCAGGTTGAAAAACTTTGTAACAGATGGTAGAATACATAAGGAATATACACAAAGAAGGAGACTGAGAATTAGATGAATCCAGTTGAAATAGAAATGAATTTTCCGGCAGAACATGGCGGGAATGTATTCGGGCAGTTTGATGCCTATATGAAGAAAATCGAAAAAACACTGCATGTGAGTCTGATCCTGAGAGGTGACCATTTAAAATGTATTGGAACACAGCAGGCAGTCAATCATGCGATCTCCGTGATCGATGAATTACTCGAATTATCCAAACGAGGAAATGTGATCACAGAGCAGAATGTAAACTATGCGTTATCGTTATCAATGGAAGAGAAATCTCCAAGTCTTTTGGAGCTTGATAAAGATGTTATCTGTCATACGATCCAGGGCAAAGCAGTCAAACCAAAGACTTTAGGACAGCAAAAATACGTCGATGCGATCAAGAATAAGATGATCACATTTGGAGTCGGTCCTGCAGGAACTGGTAAGACATATCTTGCAATGGCAATGGCAATCACAGCATTTAAGAATGATGAAGTCAGCCGTATCATTTTAACAAGACCAGCAATTGAGGCAGGAGAGAAGCTAGGTTTCTTGCCTGGAGATCTACAGAGTAAAGTTGATCCATATTTAAGACCATTATATGATGCATTATATGAGATCCTTGGGGCTGACGCATTTATGAAGAATATGGAGAAAGGCTTGATCGAAGTCGCTCCATTGGCTTACATGAGAGGACGTACACTGGATAATGCATACATTATCTTAGATGAGGCACAGAATACGACACCTGCTCAGATGAAGATGTTCTTAACACGTATTGGATTTGGGTCCAAAGCGATCATCACGGGTGACTTAACACAGAAAGACTTGCCATTTGACAGTATTTCAGGATTAGAAGAATCTCTAAGAGTGTTAAGAAAAGTTAAGGAGATTGGGGTCTGTGAGCTTACCAATAAGGACGTTGTCAGACATCCATTAGTACAGAAGATCGTTGCAGCATATGATCAATATGAAGCAGCCAGATCTGCGAAAAAGAATAAGAATAACAATAACAAAAAGAACAGAAGATAGGAATGTTATGAGTATTATAATCGAGAATGAATACGAAGGGGAGATCAATATCCCTTATGAGAAGATTGCACATGAAGTGATCGAGGCAGCGATTGATTATGTGGACTGCCCTTATGAGTGCGAAGTGAATTTAATGCTAACCGATAATGAAACGATTCATGCGATCAACAAAGAACAAAGAGAGATCGACCGGCCAACAGACGTACTGTCTTTTCCAATGGCAGAATACGAAGAACCAGCGGATTTCTCAAAGATTGAAGAAGATCCGATGGCATTTGATCCGGAGAGCGGTGAATTTCTACTTGGAGATATCGTGATCTCCATGGACAAGGTATGGGAACAGGCTGAGAATTATGGCCACAGCCGAGAGAGAGAATATGCCTTTTTGATCGCTCACAGTATGTTACATCTGTTTGGATATGACCATATGGAAGAGGAAGAACGAAAAGATATGGAAAAACGTCAGGAAGAGATTTTGACAAAGACGAAATATACAAGAGATGAAAGAGGTTTAGTATGAGTAAAAGCAGCAAAAACTCATTTTTAATGCAAGGAATGATCTTAGCCGCAGCATCCATTGTCTGCCGTGTGATCGGATTATTATATCGTAGTCCACTGTTTGGGATTATCGGCAAAGAAGGTATGGGGTACTATTCTTATGCATATAATATCTATAACATTATTCTGTTGATCGCATCCTTTAGTATTCCACTTGCGGTATCCAAATCAATTTCTGCAAGACTTGCGAAGAAAGAATATATCAATGCTCAGAGAATCTTCTATGGAGCATTAGTTTATGCAGTTGTCGTTGGTGGTATCGCGTCCATGATCGCATATTTTGGAGCACCAACCTTTGTCGGACATCAAAAAGGTGCAGCACTTGCCCTTCAGGTCATTTCCCCAACGATCTTTTTCTCTGGGATTCTTGGAGTACTTAGAGGATATTTTCAAGGACATAATACAATGGTGCCAACATCCATTTCCCAGATCATTGAGCAGATCTTGAATGCGATCTTTAGTATTTTGATGGCATATGTACTGATCTTACCATATCTGCCATCTAACAAGATCACATATGAGATCGCAAGACATGGGGCAGCAGGTAGTGCGATCGGTACAGGAGTCGGTGTTTTAACAGGATTGATCTTCTGCTCTATCATTTATCGTGCATACCAGCCAAAGGTCAAGATTCAGATGAAACATGACCGTACAAAATATATTGAATCTTATGGGAATATCTTAAAGATCTTATTATTAACGATCACACCGGTTATCTTTAGTACAGCGATCTATAACTGTAGTGCAACGATCGACCAGACGATCTTTAGTAATATCTTAGTAGGAAAAGGAATTACGGCGAAAGTAGTTTCAGAATTTTATGGTTTGTTCAGCGGTCAGTATAACGTGCTGATCAACGTTCCAGTTGCGATGGCATCTGCACTTTCCAATGCGATCGTGCCAAATGTTTCTGCAGCTTATGCGTTAGGCAAGAAGGACGATATGAACGACAGTATCCAGATGGCGATACGTTTTACGATGATGATCGCGATCCCATGTGCGGTTGGACTAGGTGTGTTAAATAGTTCGATCAATGGATTGATCTTCGGTGCAACATATGCTAAGGGATTAGGAGCTGCCATGCTTCGGATCGGTGCAGTTTCTGTTATTTTCTACTGTCTGTCAACGTTGACAAATGGTATCTTACAGGGAATGGGAAAGATGAGAGTGCCAGTCAGACATTCTGCGATTTCCGTTGTGGTCAATATCGTTGTATTATGGCTTTTATTAACATACACAGATTGTAAAACATATGGATTGGTATTTGCGACTATGGCATTTTCCCTTGTGATGTGTCTGTTAAATGCACACTCCATCAAGAAATACACAGGTTTTCATCAGGAGATCACAAAGACATTTATCAAGCCTGCATTAAGTGCAGCAGTGATGGGTGTTGTCTGTTTTTTGATTCAGTATGCGGTTCAAAGCGTTCTTCCATTCGGGCGAGTATGCTTTGCGGTCTGCGTGATCATTGCAGTGCCAGTTGGAGCACTGATCTATTTTGCAGCGATCATTAAGTTAAGAGTATTTACAGAAGAAGAACTTACTAAGATTCCAAAAGGAAATCTGATTGTCAGATTAGCAAAGAAATTACATTTGCTGTAAGGATCGTAAGGGCTTCCATTTATAAAAGGAAGAAAAAGTCCAGATCTGCTATGATTTGGGCTTTTTGTATAAATTCCCTTATCTTTGGTAACAATATAGCCAAAGGAGGGTTGCATTATGAAGAAGATCAATCGATTTTTGATGATATATATGGTTGTGATCACAGTTTTGTGCATCTGTATGTGTTATCTTGCATTCTCAGCAAATGAAAAGAAGGACAACCTCAAGGAAGTTCGTTCTCAGATAACAACAACAGCTGAAAAAAAACAGACCAAAGCAGTCAAGAAGGTTAAAGCAACGTACAGTCTGAAGATTCTTGATGGAAGTCTGGCTGTGATCAATAATAAGACCAAAGAAGTTTTTGAATATACAGATATGAAGAAAGAGAATCTGCCAGCAGACATCAAAAATATGCTGAAAGAGAATTTTATCTTTGAAAACAGAGAAGAAGTATATCATTTTCTGGAATCATACAGTAGTTAAAATAAAAATTTGGAGAAAAATAACGAATGAAATATGATGTGATCATCGTTGGAGCAGGGGCTTCTGGTATGATGGCAGCGATCACAGCAGCTAGTCATCATAAGAAAGTTCTCTTGCTTGAACGGATGGATAAATTAGGAAAGAAAATATTAGCAACGGGAAATGGAAGATGCAATCTGTCAAATGCTTACATGGACGAGAATTGCTACAGAGGGCAGAGACCTTCCTTTGCCTATCCGATGATCGAGGAATTTGGATTAGAAGATCTCATTCAGTTCTTTGAATCTCTCGGAATGCTTGTGACAGAGCAAAATGGATATTATTATCCTGCATCTTTGCAGGCAGCAACTGTTGTTGATACATTGACACAGAAATTAAAGCATCTGCACGTGGATATTCTGACAGAATTTGAAGTCACGAAAGCAGAGAAACGTAAGTCCACATTTTATGTCTATGGAAATGACAAATGTTTTCAGTCAAGCAATCTGATCCTTGCAACTGGTGGATGTGCACAGCCAAACTTAGGAAGCAACGGAAGTGGATACAAGCTTGCCAAAGACTTTCATCATAAGATCACGGATACATTCCCGTCTTTGGTAGGATTAGAAGCAGAAGGAAAATATTTAAAAGACACCTCGGGAGTTCGAAATGTCAGTAATGTCAGCGTTTACGCGAATAATGAATTGATCGCCAAAGAACATGGAGAAGTTCAGTTTACAAAATATGGGGTTTCAGGGATCCCGATTTTCCAGATCAGTCATTTTGCGATCGAAGCATTAAGAAGAAAGAAAAAAGTAAAAATCTATTTAAATCTCATGCCACAGATGGTAACCTTAGAAGAAACAACAGAAGTATTCTTAAAGAGCTGCAATTATAAGACAGTCGAAGAATTCTTCCAAGGATTTTTAAATAAAAAACTGGTATATGCAATCTTACTGAGATTAAAGATTGATCCAAGGAAACCAGTTGCTCAGATATCCAGGAAAGATCTTAACAGGATCTTAGATATGATCCAACACTTTGAAGTTGAGATCAAAGGATATAAAGGATATGATATGGCACAGGTAACAGCCGGAGGCGTATCCACAAAAGAAATCATACAAGGAACATTAGAATCAAAGTTATTAGAAGGGCTTTATGTTGTCGGTGAATTACTAGATGTCGATGGAACATGCGGAGGGTACAACCTTCAGTGGGCATTTACATCTGGATACATCGCTGCAAGCCAGATAGGAAGACAATGATAAGAATCAACCAGATCAAGCTGCCGATCGATCACAAAGAGGCAGCACTTGAGAAGAAGATAAAAAAAGCATTACATAATACAGAATATAAACAATACAAGATCGTAAAACGGTCTATTGATGCGAGGAAAAAAGAAGAATTATCTTATGTGTATGCAGTTGATGTGACATTAGGTAAGGGTCAAGAAGAGAAATTCCTCAAAAAGAACAAGAATCGTAATATCATGGCAGTAAAAGAAAAGAAGTTTGAATTTCCAGAAAATCAACGGGAATTTAAATATCCACCGGTTGTGATCGGAATGGGACCGGCAGGTCTGTTTGCAGCACTGATGCTTGCAAGAGCCGGATTACATCCGATCGTCTTAGAACGAGGGAAAGATGTCACAAACCGTATGAAAGATGTAGAACATTTCTGGGAGAGTGGTGAACTGAATCCTGAATCCAATGTACAATTTGGAGAAGGAGGAGCAGGAACATTTTCAGACGGAAAACTAAATACCTTAGTAAAAGACAAATTCGGAAGGAATAGATTCGTTTTAGAAACTTTTGTAGAACATGGTGCACCAGAAGAGATCTTATATGAAAATAAACCACATATCGGAACGGATCTTTTAAGAAATGTCGTTGCAGGGATCAGAGAAGAGATCAGATCTCTTGGAGGAGATGTCCGTTTTGAGGCGAAAGTGACAGATTTCGTGATCCAGGATGGAAAATTAACAGGGCTGATTATCAATGATAAAGAAGAAATTAAAACAGAAGCAGCGATCTTAGCACCGGGACACAGTGCCAGAGATACATTTAAGGTCTTATCAGATCGTGATCTGGAAATGAATCCTAAAGCTTTTGCGATTGGACTTCGTGTGGAACACCCGCGTGAGATGATCGACCATTCGCAGTATGGAAAGGGAGCAGATCAATATGATCTTCCAGCTGCATCATACAAACTAACATATCATGCAAACAATGGAAGAAGTGTGTATTCCTTTTGTATGTGTCCGGGAGGTTTCGTGGTCAACGCGTCTTCAGAGCCAGAACGATTGACGGTCAATGGAATGAGCAATCACGATCGAGCAGCAAAGAATTCCAACAGTGCGATCATCGCAAGTGTTACACCAGAGGATTTTGATGGAAATGACGCATTAGCAGGCGTAAGATTTCAGCAGAAATGGGAAGAAAAAGCTTTTAGCGAAGGAAAAGGAAGAATCCCGGTTCAGACATTAAAAGATTTCAGAGAAGGAAAGATTACAGAATCCTTTGGCGAGATCACACCGAATACCAAAGGATTGACAAGTTTTGGAAACTTAAGAAACTGTCTTCCAGAACCGGTCAGTGAAGCGATTTCGGAAGGAATGGAATATTTTGATACAAAGATCAAAGGATTTAATCGAGAAGATACGATTTTGTGCGGAATTGAAGCAAGAACATCTTCTCCGTTAAGAATCGAGAGAGATCAAGGATTTGAGAGCAATATCAAAGGAATCTACCCATGCGGAGAGGGAGCAGGTTTTGCTGGCGGCATCACTTCTGCGGCAATGGATGGAATTAAGGTTGCACAAGCCCTCGTTACAGTGTAAAATACCTTTCAAGGAGTGAATGTAAAATGAATAATCGTGAAAAACTAAAAGATAAACAAAGAATTGTCGTCAAAGTAGGTACATCTTCTTTGATCCATAAAGCAACAGGAAACATCAATTTATTCCGATTAGAGAAATTAGTCCGTGTTTTAACAGACTTACATAACAGCGGAAAAGACGTGATCCTGGTATCTTCAGGAGCAATCGGTGTAGGATTTAAAGCCCTGGGATTAGAAAACCGTCCGACATCCCTTCCGATGAAGCAGGCATGTTCTGCTGTAGGACAGGGACAGTTAATGATGATCTACCAGAAACTGTTTGCTGAATACAATCAGGGATCTGCACAGATTCTGATCACAAAAGAGACGATGCTCAATGACGAGAGAAGATATAACGCCAAGAATACATTTGAAGAATTACTAAAACTCGGCGTGATCCCGATCGTAAATGAAAACGATACGGTATCGACAGAAGAGATCGAGTTTGGTGACAATGATACCTTATCTGCAGTCGTAACTGCGGTTGTACAAGGTGATCTATTGATCCTCCTGACAGATATTGACGGACTTTATACGGATGATCCACACAAGAATCCACTGGCCAAACTGATTCCTGAAGTACCGGTCTTAGATGAAAAGATCGGAAGAATGGCAAAAGGAGCTGTAACTAAGGTCGGAACTGGCGGAATGGAAACGAAGATCGCAGCAGCCAATATCGTAACAGATGCTGGAGCAGATATGGTGATCGTAAACAGCAATAATTTAAATAATGTCAATAAAGTTGTTGCAGGAGAAGAGATCGGAACATTATTCTTAGCACACAAACGACCAGACTTTGATTTCAAGAAATATTTAACAGAACGCCCATATTTTAAGGCATAATAAGATAAAACAATGTATTATATAGAAAGGAAATATTACAGATGAAAGAAAAAGATATTCAAAGAATTAATGAATTATACAATCTGGATAAATCCATTGGGTTAACACCAGAACAGAAAGAAGAACAGAGAAAATTAAGACATGAATACATCCAGTCTGTTCGTGCAAACTTAAGAGCGCAGCTTAATAATGTAAGTATTAAAAATGAAGATGGATCGATCACTCCATTAAAACCAAAAGGATTAAACTAGAGCAGATTAGATAGAACATATTGATGATAGATGCAAACCGCACCGAAAAGGAGGCATTCATAATGTTGGAACAACTAGGAAAACAGGCAAAAGAAGCATCGATAATTCTTGGAAAAGCAGGGATTGAAGATAAGAATGAAGTATTAAGAGAAGCAGCCAAATGTCTGGTACAGAATCAGGAATATATCTTAAGTGAGAATTATAAAGATGTAGAGAATGCAAAAAGCAATGATATGAGCGAGGCGTTGATCGATCGCTTATCCCTGAATCCTGACCGTATTGAAGCAATGGCAGAAGGACTTCGTCAGGTAGCTGAACTACATGATCCAATTGGTTCTGTAGAACATATGCAGAAAACACCGAATGGACTTTTGATCGGTAAGAAAACAGTACCATTAGGAGTTGTCGGTATCATCTACGAATCAAGACCAAACGTAACAGCAGATGCATTTGCACTATGTTTTAAGACAGGAAATGCATGCCTTCTTCGTGGTGGAAGTGATGCGATCAATTCAAATCTTGCGATCACAAATGTGATCCAGAGTGCACTAGAATCCTGCAATATGCCAAAATACAGCATTCAGCTGCTGACAGATACAAGCCGTGAGACAGCTACAAAGATGATGCAGTTAAATGAATACTTAGATGTTCTGATCCCAAGAGGTGGTGCAGGACTCATTCAGAGTGTTGTAAAGAATTCTACAGTGCCAGTGATCGAGACAGGAACAGGAAATTGTCATGTATACGTAGATGAATTTGCCCAGAAAGATATGGCAGTTAACATCATCATCAATGCAAAGACACAGAGACTTGGAACATGTAATACATGTGAATCTTTAGTATTACATAAGAACATCTTGGAGAGTCACGGTCCAGCGATCATCGATGCTTTATTAGAAAAAGGAGTACAGGTACGTGGAGATGAGAGAGTTTGTGCTTTAAATGACCAGGTCATCCCTGCAACAGAAGAAGACTGGGGAACAGAATACTTAGATTCTATCATTTCTGTGAAAACTGTCGATAGCTTTGACGAAGCAGTGGCACATATCAATCATTACAATACGGGGCATTCGGAAGCGATCGTCACAGATTCTTACCAGAATGCACAGGAATTCTTAAATCAGATCGATGCAGCAGCCGTTTATGTTAATGCATCCACAAGATTTACTGATGGATTTGAATTTGGATTTGGAGCAGAGATCGGAATCAGTACCCAGAAGATTCATGCTAGAGGACCAATGGGATTAGATGCACTGACAACCAGCAAATTTATTATTTATGGAAATGGACAGATCCGTAAATGATAGAATATAAAAGCCAGAATTGTAAATTATTTCAGAATCTTAAGAAAATCTGAAGTAAAACATAGAATTTTGTATGCAAATGCAAAGAAATTGTTAAAAAAACATTGAAAAATAAAAAAGACTATGGTATTATAAGTCTTGTGTTCAAAGGAGTTTTCATTTTATGAGAACTCTTTTTTTTCGCAATGGAAAAAAATGTAAAGAAGAAAGGAAGGCTTAAAATGGCATTGTTTACATTTAGCGGCGGTGTTCATCCGGCAGATGGTAAAGAATTTGCAAAAAATTCACCAATCACCGAATACCTGCCAAAAGGAGATGTTGTTTTACCTTTAGGTCAGCACATCGGTGCTCCTGCACAGCCAATCGTTAGCAAGGGAGACCAGGTGTTAGTAGGCCAGAAGGTGGCAGAAGCTGGAGGATTTGTATCCGCGAATATTTTCAGCTCTGTTTCAGGAACTGTAAAGGCGATCGAGCCAAGAATGACTCCAGCCGGAGCAAAAGTTAACTCTATCGTAATTGAGAATGATGGAGAATTCAAAGAGGCTGCCTTTGAGGCAAAACCTTATGATCAGATGTCTAAAGATGATGTTTTAGCAGCGATCAAAGAAGCTGGAATCGTAGGACTTGGTGGAGCCGGATTCCCAACACATGTGAAATTAGCGCCAAAAGATCCAGATGCGATCGAATATATCATCGTAAATGGAGCGGAGTGTGAACCTTATATCACAGGTGACTACCGCATCTTAATGGAGACACCAGAACTTTTAATTGAAGGATTAAATATCGTACTTGATATGTTCCCAAAAGCAAAAGGTATCATTGGTATTGAAGATAATAAAAAAGATGCAATTGCTAAAGTAGAAGCATTAGTAAAAGGTGATGCAAGAATCAGCGTTGCTACATTAAAGACAAAATACCCACAGGGTGCAGAACGTTCTTTGATTTATGCAACAACAGGAAGAAGCATCAACTCCAGCATGTTACCAGCAGATGCAGGATGCATCGTAGATAACGTAGCTACGATCGTAGCGATTAAAGAAGCTGTCAAAGATGGTAAACCATTATACGAACGTGTTGTGACAGTTACTGGAGATGCGATCAAGAATCCAAGCAACTTTAAAGTACGTACAGGAACAAACGTACAGGAACTGATCGAAGCAGCCGGTGGATTTAAGACACAGCCTGAGAAGATCATTTCTGGTGGACCTATGATGGGTATGGCAATGTTTACAACAGATGTACCAGCTGTCAAAACATTCTCATGCTTTTTAGCATTCACAAAAGATGAAGTTGCTGCGAACCAACCAAGCAATTGTATTCGTTGTGGAAGATGTGTAAGCGTCTGTCCACAGAAGCTGATGCCAGCAAAATTATCTGTATTAGCAGATCATAATCAGTTTGACGAGTTTGAGAAACTTTATGGAGCAGAATGCGTTGAGTGTGGATCTTGTTCATTTGTATGTCCAGCAAAACGTAACCTTGCACAGTCCATGAAGACAGGTCGTAAACAGGTATTAGCTAACCGTAGAAAGAAATAAAGGAGAGATACATATGAGCGAAACATTATATCATGTGTCAGCCAACCCTCATGTCAGAGATAATGGCTCAACACAAAAGATTATGTTAGATGTTATCATCGCATTACTACCCGCTACAATTTTTGGTATCTATATCTTTGGAGCATCTGCGGCACTGACAGTTGCAATTTCTGTTGCTACCTGTGTTGTCGTTGAGTATATTTACCAGAAACTTATGAAACAGCCAATCACTGTAGGTGACTTAAGTGCGGCATTGACCGGACTGTTACTTGCATTAAACTTACCATCAGGAGCACCATTCTGGATGCCGATCCTTGGTGGAATCTTCGCGATCATCGTTGTAAAACAGGTGTTCGGTGGATTGGGACAGAACTTTATGAACCCAGCCCTTGGTGCAAGATGTTTCTTAATGATCTCATTTGCAGCAAGAATGACAACATTTACATATGATGGTGTAACAACAGCAACACCACTTGCTGTTATGGAACAGGGAAAAAGCGTAGATGTTATGAAATCATTCTTAGGATTCGTTCCTGGAACAATTGGTGAAACATCTGCATTATTACTGATCATCGGTGGAGCATACTTAGTATTTAAGAAAGTCATCTCTCCGATCATCCCATGTGTTTATGTTGCAGTTGTAGCAATCTTCGTACTTATCTTCGGTGGTCATGGATTTGATCTATCTTACATGGCAGCACAGATCTTCAGTGGTGGATTAATGTTAGGTGCGATCTTCATGGCAACAGACTACGTAACATCTCCAATTACAAAGAACGGAAAGATCATCTATGCGATCGTTCTTGGTATTTTAACTGGATTATTCCGTCTGTTCGGACCAATGGCAGAAGGTGTATCTTACTCAATCATCATTGCAAACTTATTAGTTCCACTGATCGAGAGAGTGACAGTACCAACTCCATTTGGAATCGTAAAAAAAGGAGGTAAGAGCAATGAATAAGAATCTCGTAATGGATTGTATCAAATTATGTGTGATCACATTAATTGCAGGACTCCTTTTAGGTATCGTATATAATGTAACAAAAGCACCGATCGCCGCACAGGAAGAAAAGACAAAACAGGAAGCTTACAAAGCCGTATTCAAAGATGCAGCGAAATTCGATACAGTAAAATTAGACCAGAAAGACGTAGCAGCTGTCTTAAAGAAAAATGATCTTGGACAGAACACGATTTCTGAAGTTGTAAAAGCAGTTGACAAAAACGGAAAAGAACTTGGATACGTATTCTCTGTAACAAACCCAGAAGGATACGGTGGAGATGTATCTTTATCTGTAGGTGTTAGAGATGATGGAACAGTCAATGGTTATGAAACATTATCCATCAGCGAAACAGCTGGTTTAGGTATGAAAGCCAAAGAACCAGAATTCAAGAGTAACTTTAAAAACAAAAAAGCAGACAAATTTGAAGTTGTAAAAGATGGATCTGGTAAGAACGATGATTCTAAAGTAGATGCCATCAGTGGTGCAACGATCACAAGCCGTGCTGTCACAAGTGCAGTTAACAGCTGTGTTGCATATTCAAAGAGCCTGAAGGGAGGTAATTAAACATGAAACCAAATCCAATGGAACGATTGATTAATGGTATCGTAAAAGAAAACCCTACCTTCGTCTTAATGTTAGGTATGTGTCCTACATTAGCAGTAACAACATCTGCGATCAACGGTGCAGGAATGGGACTTTCAACAACAGCCGTATTAATGTTTTCTAACATGATCATTTCCGCATTAAGAAATGTCATCCCTGATCGTGTACGTATCCCAGGATATATCGTAGTTATCGCATCTCTGGTAACAATCGTACAGTTCCTATTACAGGGATATGTTCCAGCAGTTAACGACGCATTAGGATTATACATCCCACTGATCGTAGTAAACTGTATCATCCTTGGACGTGCAGAATCCTTTGCAGCAAAGAACGGACCAATTAACTCCTTCTTTGACGGACTTGGAATGGGACTTGGATTTACTGTAGCCTTAACAATTTTAGGAGCATTCCGTGAATTATTAGGAGCAGGTCAGATCTTCGGAATGCAGGTAATGCCATCTGCATACGAACCAATCACAATCTTTATCCTGGCACCTGGAGCATTCTTCGTACTTGCATGCTTAGTAGCGATCCAGAATAAAGTTAAGAGCAAAAAACCTAAAAAAGCCGGAGAAGTACAGAGCGGTGGATGCGGAGATTGTGCTCACTGCGGAAACAGCGCTTGCGGTTCCAGAAGCTTTTTTGATACAACTGTAGATGACAAATAAGGAGGATTAAGATGAAAAGTTTACTGTTAATTGCCATCGGTTCAGCGCTGGTAAATAACGTCGTATTAAGCCAGTTCCTTGGTTTATGTCCTTTCCTTGGAGTTTCTAAGAAAGTTGAGACAGCAGCCGGAATGGGTGCAGCCGTTCTCTTCGTTATTACTATCGCATCAGCAGTTACAAATTTAATTTATACATTTTTATTAGTACCAACAGATTTAACATACTTAAATACGATCGTATTTATCCTGGTAATCGCAGCATTAGTACAGTTCGTAGAAATGGTATTAAAGAAATCTATGCCAGCATTATATGAATCTCTGGGAGTATTCCTTCCACTGATCACAACAAACTGTGCAGTTCTTGGTACAGCATTAACAAACGTACAGAACGACTATAGTTTCATCGCCAGCGTAGTCAATGGTATCGGTATCTCTTTAGGATTCCTAATTGCTATCGTTATCCTTGCTGGTATCCGTGAAAAGATGGAATACAACAACATCCCAGAATCTTTCAAAGGAATGCCTATCACACTGTTAACAGCAGGATTAATGGCAATCGCATTCTTCGGATTCTCAGGACTTATTTAGGAGGTAAAGAAGATGAATATATCAGCAATTTTACTTGCCATGGTTGTTGTCGGAGGAACCGGTCTGCTTATCGCAATCTTACTGGGAATTGCCTCAGAGAAATTTAAAGTTCCTGTAGACGAGAAGGAAGTAGCCATCCGTGCAGAACTTCCAGGAAATAACTGTGGTGGTTGTGGATACGCAGGTTGTGATGGACTTGCAAAAGCAATCGCAAATGGAGAAGCACCAGTGAACGGCTGTCCAGTTGGTGGAGCAGCTGCAGCTGAGAAGATCAGTGCGATCATGGGTGTAGAAGCAGGAGAATTCGTGAAGAAAGTCGCATTTGTAAAATGTGCCGGAACTTGCGAAAAAGCATCTGACAAATACCAGTACTCAGGAGTTCAGAGCTGTATCGAAGCGATGAACGTACCAGGTGCAGGACCAAAAGGATGCGAATTTGGATGTATGGGATTTGGAAGCTGCGCAGCAGTATGTCCAGAAAATGCGATCTCTATCGTGAACGGAATCGCTCACATCGATGAAGAAGCATGTGTAGGATGTGGAAAATGTGCAGAAACATGTCCAAAAGCATTGATCGACCTTGTACCAGAAAACAAGAAAACAAGAGTACAGTGCAGCTCTAAAGAATTCGGTAAAAACGTTATGTCTGTATGTAAAGCAGGATGTATCGGATGTAAAGCATGCGAAAAAGTATGTAAACTTGGAGCGATCAAAGTTGAAAACAACATCGCACAGATCGATTATGATAAATGTGTAGGTTGTGGATTATGTGCAGGTAAATGTCCAAAAGGAATCATTACAGGAAAGAAATTAGTTCCTAAGAAACCAGCACCAAAGAAAGAAGCTTAATCTTTCTTTATATCATTATAATAATAAAGAAGCAGGAGATTCGAGAGATCAGAATCTCCTGCTTTTTTCTGCTTCTATTCATGGAAAAAAAGAATACTATTATAATAGGAAGAAAAAGGATTCCTGACATGAAATTTCTCGAACTTCGGCAAAAAGATGTGATCAATTGTAATACAGGAGAATGTTTAGGCTTTGTCCTAGACCTCGAATTTGAAATCCATACGGGTAAGATCTGTTATCTGATTGTTCCCAAAACAACGAAGATGCTCATATGCGTTGGCAAGAATAAAGTTTACAAAATCCCCTACAAATGCATTGTAAGGATCGGCAGAGATACGATTCTAGTAGATATCAACGAAAAAGAATGCCTGAAATGAAAGAAAAGCTTTCCTTTCTACAAAAAAAATGATATACTTCAAGCAGTAAAAACACGGAGGTACAAGAAGATGAGATGCCCATATTGTGGAAGTGAGAATTCCAGAGTCGTAGATTCCAGACCGGCAGAAGACAACAATGCGATCCGTAGAAGAAGACAATGTGACGAATGCGGAAAACGTTTTACAACTTATGAGAAGATAGAGACAGAACCGTTGAGTGTCATCAAGAAAGACAAGACACGACAACTCTACGATCGAAACAAGATTCGGAATGGAATCGTACAATCCTGTCACAAACTCCCAGTATCCATGGGGCAGATCGAAGCAGCGATCGATGAGATCGAGACAAAGATCTATAACATGGGAACAAGAGAAGTTGAAACATCTGTGATCGGAGAGATGGTCATGGACAAATTAAAGGATTTAAATGAAGTTGCATACGTAAGATTTGCAGCCATTTACCGTGAATTCAAAGATGTGAACACATTTATGAGTGAATTAAAGAAATTATTAAAATAATCACAATTGTTTTGAATAAACAAGATTGTAAAAATATTACTTTTGTGATAAACTAACCATATCATTTTGAAACCAGCTTCCTTTTTGAGAAGAGAAGGAGTTGAGTATTATTTATCAGGAAGTAATCACAGGAATCGTCAGTGGAGTGAGCGGAAAGCTCATCCACGTAGAAGTGGAGATCAGAAACGGCCTGCCATATTTTACAATGGTAGGCTATCTTTCCAAAGAATCTATGGAAGCAAAAGAGCGGGTTGCATCAGCACTGCGCTCCATCGGCCATCCCTTACCGTCGATGAAGATCACCGTTAATTTATCCCCAGCCAATATAAGAAAGAACGGAACCGCGTTCGATTTCCCGATCGCCGTGGCCTTTTTAGGATGCCTGAATTTAATCGATGCAAGCAAGTTAGATGACATCTGTATCATGGGAGAATTAGGACTAAACGGCAAGATCAGAGGTGTAGGAAACTGTCTTCCGATCGTTTTAGAAGCAAGAAAACAAGGAATTCACAAGTTTTTTGCGGCAAGTGAAGATGAGAATTCTCTAAGAGGGATTGAAGATATTGAAGTGGTATTTATGGACAGTTTACAGGATGTCCTGGACTATTTTCATGGAACATATCATCAAAAAAGTTGCAGAAGTGCAACAACTTATCAAAAGGAAGAGTCAGAAGAAGACTTCAGTGACATCATCGGACAACAACATTTAAAAAGAGCGATGGAGATCGCGGTCACTGGAAGACATCATTTATTGATCATTGGTTCCCCAGGTTCAGGAAAAACAATGGCAGCCAGAAGGATCCCGACCATTCTTCCACAACTATCAAAAGAAGAGAAGATGGAAGTTCAGGCAATCTATGATGCCACTGGAATTCCACGGTATTTAGAAGATGATACCAGACCATTTCGCCAGCCACATCCAATGATCCCGAAAGCCGCATTCCTTGGAGGCGGCAAGACGCCGACGGCAGGAGAGATTACATTAGCACATCATGGCATTTTATTTCTGGACGAATTTATGGAATTTAAAACAGAATGTATCGAAGCACTCAGACAGCCATTGGAAGATGGAACGATCGATATCACCAGAAATGGGATCTACCACAAGTTTCCGGCAGACTTTCAACTGATCGCCACCATGAATCCATGTCCTTGCGGTTATGGATTGGAAGATGGGATCTGCCGATGTACTTATCATGAAAAAAAGCGTTATCTAAAGAAATTGTCCGGTCCGATCTTAGACCGTTTTGACATGGTCCTATGTCTAAGTAAAAAAGAGGCTGATACACAGAAGATACAAAAAGAGAGTCAAGAAACATCCGATCAGATCAAAGAACGCATCGAAACAACCATCCAAAGAGAAAAAAAGTTATTAAAAAACTATCAATGCAGTGATACCAGCCATTTAAGCCACATACAGTTAAACAAGCTCCTTCATTTATCCAAAGAATGCAAAGAGATTTTAGATATCGCCTATCGATCTGGCAAGATAACAAGGCGAGGAATGGATAAGATTTTAAAAGTAGCACTGACGATCATGCTTATGGAAAATGAATCAGAGATCAAACCAATCCACCTGATGGAAGCCATGACCTTCAGAAATACAGGATTTATCAAAGAGGTGCTTGAATATGGAAGATAAATTATATTGGTACTGGCTATGTGGCAAAGTCCGATTGCCGATCAAGAAGCAAAAAGAATTGATGGATATCTTCATTCATCCAAAAGAACTCTATAAGATCAACCCAGCAATCTTGAAAGAACACATGACACAACTTGAATACGATCGTTTCGTTCATTCAAGAGATGAAACAGCGATCAAGAAAGGTTATGAAGCTCTGCATCGTGAAAATATCCGTTTTATCATTCAAAAAGAAGCTGCTTACCCGAATCGATTAAGAAAGATCTACGATGCTCCGTATGGGATTTTTCAAAAAGGTCAGCCATATGAAGAAAAAGAACTGTCAATAGCGATCGTTGGATCAAGATATCCGACAACTTATGGATTCGAAATCTCAAAAAAGTTCGCAAAAGAGCTGGCTCAGCAAGGCGTACAGATTGTAAGTGGACTCGCAAGGGGCGTAGATGGGACGGTTCACCGTGAAATAATCGACAAAAAAGGACAGGCTGTTGGGGTTTTAGGATGTGGGATCGATCTCATTTACCCAAAAGAAAATTTTCAGTTATTTTATGACATGTATGCGAATCAGACAGTTATTTCTGAGTACCCGCCAGGCAGTGAACCGCTCAAATGGCATTTTCCAGAAAGGAACCGCATCATCAGTGGATTAAGTGACGGAATCCTCGTCACAGAAGCCAGAGCAAGGAGCGGATCGCTGATTACGGCGGATTGCGGGCTTGATCAGAACAAAGAAGTGTTCGCAGTTCCCGGAATGATCACAGACAAACATTGCCAAGGGTGTCATGGATTGATCAAACAAGGTGCAAAATTAGTTGAAAATGTCGACGATATTTTAACAGAATTTTCAGAATTCACGGGATTTTCACGAAAATTTCCAAAGCATAGTGCAAAATCTCTTGCAAAGGCAGAAAAAAGGGTGTATGATATGTTGAGTTTGAAACCGAAATATATTGATGAGATCTTAAGTACATCCCAAGATTCTTATGAAGAAGTGATCCAAGCTTTATTTCAATTAGAAGCGAAAGGATATATCAAACAGATCCATCAGAACTTATATATCAAAAAAATGTAAACAAGGGGTAATACTATATGCCAAAATATCTAGTTATCGTCGAATCACCGGCGAAAGCCAAAACAATCAAAAAGTTCCTGGGCAGGAATTACGAAGTGATCGCGTCCAACGGGCATGTTCGCGATCTGCCAAAGAGTACCTTAGGAATAGATATCGAGAATGACTTTGAACCAAAGTACATTACGATCCGTGGGAAGGGTGAAGTATTAGCAGCTCTTCGTAAAGCGGTAAAAAAAGCAGACAAAGTATACCTCGCGACTGACCCGGACCGTGAAGGAGAAGCCATCTCATGGCATTTATATTACGCATTAAAATTAGAGAACAAAAACTACAGCCGAATCACATTTAATGAGATCACAAAAACAGCTGTCAAAGACTCCATCAAACACGCAAGAGACATCGATATGAATTTAGTCGATGCACAGCAGGCAAGACGTGTTTTGGACCGAATCGTAGGATACCAGATCAGTCCGATCCTCTGGGCAAAGATCAAACGAGGTTTAAGTGCTGGACGAGTTCAGTCCGTAGCTCTACGCCTGATCTGTGACAGAGAAGAAGAGATCAATCTGTTTATTCCACAGGAATACTGGTCCTTAGAAGCCTTATTAGATGTCAAAGGAAGCAAAAAGCCATTAGAAGCTAAACTGATTGGCAATAAAGAACAGAAGATCGAGATCCACAGCGAAGAAGAGATGAATGAGATCTTATCCTATTTAAAAGGAAAAGAATTCACCGTCGAAGGAGTGAAAGTCACAGAACGATTAAAGAAGAGCCCACTTCCATTTACGACAAGTACTCTTCAGCAGGATGCATCCAGCAAGTTAAACTTCGCACCACAGAAAACGATGCGTATCGCACAGCAGTTATATGAAGGTGTCAATATCAAAGGACAGGGAACCGTCGGTCTGATCACATACTTACGTACAGACTCCACACGTATCTCTGTAGAAGCCGATGCCGCAGCGAAAGAATATATCAAGGAAGCTTATGGAGTCGAGTTCGTTGGAGCAGGAACTGTTGCCAAGAAAGACGACAAGAAAGTACAGGATGCACATGAAGCCATCCGACCAACCTACATGACAAATTCACCAGCAAGCATCAAAGATGAACTATCAAGAGATCAGTTCCGTTTATACCAGCTGATCTGGAACCGTTTCATGGCAAGTCGTATGGCACCAGCCAAATACGAGAATACATCCGTAAAGATCGCTGCCGGAGATTATCGTTTTAATGCATCCGCAAGCAAGATTGCCTTCGATGGATTCCTATCTGTATATAACATTAACAACGAGAAATCCGAAGGAAATGTAATGTTAAAATCCATCGATGAAGATACCAAACTTACATTGAATGATTTAGAACCAAAACAGCATTTTACACAGCCACCAGCTCATTATACAGAAGCATCTTTAGTTAAGACACTAGAAGAGTTTGGAATTGGACGTCCAAGTACTTACGCACCAACGATCTCAACGATCACAGCAAGACGTTATGTTGTCAAAGAAAAGAAGAACTTATACGTCACAGAGCTTGGAGAAGCAGTCAACAACATGATGAAGAAAGCATTTGCAAGTATCGTCGATGTGAACTTCACAGCGATGATGGAAGGTCTGCTTGATATGGTAGAAGAAGGTAAAGTCCATTGGAAATCCGTCATTGAAAACTTCTACCCAGACTTTGAGATCGCAGTGAAGAATGCAGAAAAAGAATTAGAGAAGATCAAGATCGAAGACGAAGTCACAGACGTTATCTGCGATGAATGTGGAAGAAATATGGTCGTGAAGTACGGACCATATGGAAAATTCCTTGCATGCCCTGGATTCCCAGAATGCAGAAATACAAAACCACATTTTGAAAAAGTCGGAATCCCATGCCCAATGTGCGGCGGAGAAGTTGTCTTAAAGAAAACGAAAAAAGGAAGAAAATATTACGGATGTGAAAATAATCCGGAATGCGAATTTATGTCATGGCAGAAACCATCCACAGTCAAATGTGAAAAATGCGGAAGCTATATGATCGAAAAAGGTAAGAAGCTTGTATGCTCTAGCAAGGAATGTGGATTCGTATGCAGCATGCCAGAAGATGCAAAAGAGAAAGAGACTTCTGGGGAGTCAGTGTCAAAATAAGGAGAAAAAATATAGATGAGTAGTATACAATTACTAGATAAAACAAGAAAGATCAATAAATTACTTCATAATAACAATTCACAGAAAGTTGTATTTAACGATATCTGTAAAGTTCTGACAGAAGTAATGAATTCAAATGTCCTTGTCATCAGTAAAAAAGGAAAGATCTTAGGTAAAAATGAAGCAGACCACATCGAAGTGCTTCATCAGCTGATCTCAGGAAATGTTAAAGATTATGTTGATTTTTCACTAAATGAAAGACTATTAACGATTCTTTCCACCAATGAAAATGTCAGCCTTTCCACACTGGGATTTGAGTCAGACGTTGATGATTACTATGCGATCATCGCACCGATCGATATCGCAGGAGAGAGATTCGGAACATTATTTATGTACCGCCAGAGAGAAAATTATTCCATTGATGATATTATCTTAGCGGAATACGGAACAACCGTTGTCGGACTTGAAATGTTAAGATCTGTAAGCGAAGAAGTGGAACAGGAACGAAGAAAGAAAGGAATCGTTGATTCCGCGATCAGTACATTATCCTTCACAGAACACAAAGCAGTGATCCATATCTTAGAAGAATTAGAAGGCAATGAAGGAGTCTTAGTTGCAAGTAAGATCGCAGATAGATTCGGGATCACAAGATCTGTTGTCGTAAATGCACTAAGGAAACTAGAAAGTGCCGGAGTTGTTGAGACAAGATCCTCTGGTATGAAGGGAACATATATTAAAGTAGTGAATGACTTTATATTTGACGAGATCACAAAGCTTGATTAATTCTTTTAGAATTAAAGAAAAAGTTCTTGCAAAGAAGGACAAGGTTTGATATACTGTCATAGGTAAAAATAAACACGCTATTGGAATTCTGGTAAGTGCCCAAGAGGTTTGTCAGAACGATGAAAATAGCGGAAGCAAAAACTAAAGGAGATTTAAAATGAGCGTTATTTCAATGAAACAGTTACTTGAAGCAGGTGTACATTTCGGACATCAGACAAGAAGATGGAACCCTAAAATGGCACCATACATCTACACAGAGCGTAATGGTATCCATATCATCGACTTACAGAAATCTGTAGGAATGGTTGACGATGCTTACAACGCAGTAAAAGATTGTGTAGCACAGGGTGGAAAGATTCTGTTCGTAGGAACAAAGAAACAGGCTCAGGATTCTATTCAGGCTGAAGCAGAACGTTGCGGAATGTTCTACGTAAACCAGAGATGGTTAGGTGGAATGATGACTAACTTCAAGACAATCGAATCTAGAATCGCTAGACTGAAAAAGATCAAAGAGATGGAAGAAGACGGAACATTTGACGTACTTCCAAAGAGAGAAGTTTTAGAACTTAACAAAGAAAAAGACAAATTACAGAAGAACTTAGGTGGAATCGAAGAAATGGGTGGACTTCCAGACATGATCTTCGTTGTAGACCCTAAGAAAGAAAGCATCTGTGTACAGGAAGCACATACTTTAGGAATTCCTCTTGTTGGAATCGCAGATACAAACAGCGATCCTGAAGAATTAGATTATATCATCCCAGGAAACGATGATGCGATCCGTGCAGTAAAACTGATCACATCTGCTATGGCTGATGCAGTTATCGAAGCAAACCAGGGAATCGATGCAGACTCTGAAGAAGTTGCAGAAGACGCTGAATAATTTATTCACACTTTCAATTTAGGAGGAAAAAGAATCATGGCTATCACAGCAGCAATGGTAAAAGAATTAAGAGAAATGACTGGTGCCGGAATGATGGATTGTAAGAAAGCTCTTACAAATACAGACGGAGACATGGACGCAGCAGTTGAATTTTTAAGAGAAAACGGTCTTGCAAAAGCAGCAAAGAAAGCTGGACGTATCGCAGCTGAAGGACTTGTTGCAGTAGCAGTATCTGAAGATGCAAAAGAAGCAGCAATCGTTGAAGTTAACTCTGAAACAGACTTCGTAGCTAAGAATGATACATTCAGAACATATGTAGCAGAAGTAGCTGATCAGGCTCTTACAACAAAAGCAGCTGATATCGAAGGATTCTTAGCAGAAGAATCTAAAGCAGAAGCTGGAAAAACTGTAAAAGAAGCATTAGATGGTAAGATCGCTGTTATCGGAGAGAACTTAAACATCCGTAGATTCGCTAAAGTATCTGCAGCAGACGGATTTGTTGCATCTTACATCCACGCTGGTGGTAAGATCGGTGTATTAGTAGAAGTTGCTACAGACGTAGTGAACGACGAGATCAAAGAGATGGCTAAAAACGTAGCAATGCAGGTTGCAGCTATTTCTCCAAAATACACAAGCAGAGATGAAGTTTCTAAAGATTACATCGAGCATGAAACAGAAATCTTAAAAGTTCAGGCTATGAACGAAAACCCAGACAAACCAGAAAACATCATCGAAAAGATGATCGTTGGACGTCTGAACAAAGAATTAAAAGAAGTATGTCTGTTAGATCAGGCTTATGTTAAAGCTGAAGACGGAAAACAGGCAGTTGGAAAATACGTAGAACAGGTTGCTAAAGCTAACGGAGCTAATGTTACAATCAAAGGATTCGTTCGTTTTGAAACTGGTGAAGGTATTGAAAAGAAAGAAGAAGACTTTGCGGCTGAGGTTGCTGCTCAGTTAAAATAAACCTTTTGAGCAAAATCTTTTGCGAACTTTCATAGAGAACCGCATAAAATGGAGTTTTTTCGTGACTAAAATAAGTTTGTTGAAGAAATTATAGAAACTTCAAAAGTATCGTAATTTATCGCTATATATTGTAGCTTATTAAATGGTGAAGAATTAAATCTTCATCTAAATTTCAACAAAATTTTATAATGTACAAACGCAAACTAGAACACAAACTTCAACAGAATTAAAGTGAAGTTTGTTGAAGAAAGTTTGTATTTATAATAGTCATCTTAGGTTCTGACACTAAGGCACATATCAATAAGATATGTGCCTTTTTTAGTACCTAAATTTTGGGCTGTGCTATCGGCCATATACGGGCATCCCCTCTGGTCAAGGGATTCAATCATAATTATTTATTTTATTTATAATTATTTTAATTTATTTATACGATTCATACTCATAATAGATGAGTATTTTACTCCCCATATGATTGAATTCCCTGACCTTTTTCAAATATGTTAGTAATTATAAATTAAATAAATATAAAAGGAGAATCACTATGAAAGAGAGAACAATCGCAATTGTAAACCAGAAAGGCGGAGTTGCTAAAACGACGACAACATTAAATCTGGGGGCAGAATTGGCAAAGGCAGGAAATAAGGTTTTACTAGTTGATTTTGATCCGCAGTCATCATTGACTATTGCATTAGGGCAATTTGATGAAAACATTCCATCGATTGCAGATTTGATGCAGTTAGAAATTGAGGATAGAGACTTACTAAATAAAGAAGATATTATGATTAATATATATGGAATGGATTTGCTCCCTGGAAGTATTGTGTTGGCTTCTACGGAGCTTTTTCTAATTAATGCTACCTGTAGAGAACAGATTTTAAAAACTGTATTAGCAAAATATAAGAAAGACTATGATTATATTCTAATTGATTGTGGACCATCACTTGGAATGTTAACAATTAATGCATTAACTGCCGCGGATAGTGTGATTATTCCAGTAGAAGCAGAATATTTGTCTGCGAAAGGTATGGAATTATTATTAAGATCAGTAGCAATGACGAAACGAAAATTGAATCCTAGTCTAAAAATAGATGGAATTTTGATTACTAGAGTAGATAAGAGAAACAACTTATCTGGACAGATTATCAAGATGGTTAGAGATGCTTATGAAAGTTTAAATATATTTGATAGTCAGATTCCAGAAAGAATTGCAGTGGGAAAATCGCTCAGTAAGCATGAGTTGGTTGCAGGGTTTGAAAAAAATTCAGATACAGCTATTGCATATAAGAAATTGGCTCAGGAGGTATTAGCAAAATGACAGAAATGACAGAAAGATTAAAACCATTAGGAGAAATGTTTGGATTACCGCAAGATTTTAATGAAGATACAAAAGATAAGGTGACTGAATTAAAAATCAGTCACCTCAAAGATTATCATAAAGGAAATTTAGGAGAAAACAGATATTCGAAACAGGATTTAGAAGATCTTGTAGAATCTGTAAAAATAAATGGGATCATTCAGCCTTTAGTTGTTCGTCCACTTGAAGAAAATGATGAATATGAAATTATCCTGGGACACCATCGAAGAGATGCGGCATTACTGGCAGGATTGAATACAGTACCATGCTTGATCAATGATGATTTGGATGATGATACAGCAGAGTTGTTATTTATGGATTCAAATTTGCAGCATGGATTCGAAAAAATGAAACAATCTGAAAAAGCTGAATTGATCTATCGGAGGAATGAGGTTTTAAAACGACAGGGAAGAAGGACAGATTTAAATCCAGATGATCTTACCAAGAGTGTAGATGAAGAATTTAACTTAAGTCGAAGTTCTATTCAGCGATATTTAAGAATTTATCAATTAACTGATAAATTAAAAGAGGCATTAGATAATGGGAAGATTGGAGTAAAGGTAGCCGTGGATCTTTCATTTATTTCTACTATTTATCAGGATCTAATTGTAGATTATATAAAAGAAAATGATGTAAAAATTGATAAGAAAATGTCTGAAAAAATCAAGACGGTGTCAGAAAGACAACATCTAAATGATAAAACATTGTTTGAAATCTTAAATGGAAAAATTTCTGAAGAAGTAAAGGTAAAGCCGAAAAAAACTTCAATTAAAGTAAGTAAAAAGGTATTAAACAAATATTTTAAACCAGGACAGAAACAAGATGAAATAGATAAGATTATTGAGAAAGCATTGGAAATGTATTATCAGAATTGAACTGAGGGATAAAATGAGAAGAAGAGTAATGACAATAGCAATGGCTACGTTTTTTGCCGGAATGATGGCTTTTTGTGATGTAGACATAATTGCTGCAGAAGAGAATGTTGTGACAGAAGCAACAACAGAAACAGCTATAATATCAACAACAGAAGAAGTAACAACAGAACAGAATCAATCAGAATTAAAAAATAACACAACGAAGGTAGAAAATAAGGTAACAATTTCAAAGAAACATAAAAAAGATAAAACTTCAAGCAGAAGGAAAAGGCCAAAATCAAAAGAAAGATATTATAAGAAAAAAAAGATTGCTGAAAAAAACGTTGGTTCCAAAAATGAAATCATAAAAAAACAAAAAAATCAAAAAGAATATATAGGAGATTATATATATTTTAATCAAACAGATTCTATTTGGAATAACAATAATTTGTCATTACGATCAGCAGGCTGTGGACCGACAGCGGTTGCAGTCTGTATTTCTAATTTAACGCATAAGTTTGTAAGTCCAGTGACTGTTGCAGGATGGGCTAAAAAAGAAGGATATTATTCTTCTTCCGGTTCACTGCATAGTGCGATTCCTGCGATGGCAAGTCACTGGAATTTGCAATGCAGAGGACTCTATAAAAACGAAAAGGAGATTGAAAGAGCTTTAAGATCCGGGCATATGGTTGTGGGATTGATGGGACCAGGATATTTTACAAATGGTGGCCATTTTATATCATTATTAACAATAAATAAAAAAGGTATGGTGGAAGTGGCAGATGTTGGAAGTAGGGTAAGATCACAAAAAACATATGATCTTGCTTTTATTATACAGAATTCTAAAATAGCAGATGCAGGTGGACCTTTTTGGGAAATTTGGAGCAATAAAACAGACGGTAATAACCATAAAAAGCAGAAAAGGAAGAATAAAGTTCATAACAAAGTAATAAAACAAAGTGATGATCAGAATAAAAATAAAGAAGAGGTTATTCGTAAATTTTATTTGAATTTGCAGATTGATCTGACAGATTTCGAAAAAGAAATTCCAATGGACGAATTATTAATAGGAATTAAGAGTCAGGGGATTCAGGATCATAAAAGTAAAATAAATGATCACTTAAAGGAACTTGGCAATCAATTGAATGATGAAAAAATTGTTCAGGTAAGCGAAACATATAGTTTTGGAATGGATGCAATGCAGTTACATAAAGAAAGAACTTATTTTGCAGTTCCTACCTATTTAGAAAATATTACAAGGATAAATTAATATGGATAAAAAAGAAGATAAGTTTATGGATAAAAAAGAAGATAAGTTTTTAGAAGAATTTTTGTCGAAATGGATAATAATTTGTATTAATGGACCTATAATATACATCCTGTTGAAATTGTTATATTGTATTTTTGACAGAATAATAATAAAGAATCAGGTGGTTAGCTTTCAAACAGTACTGTTATGTATAGGATGCCTAGTTGTTGGAAAGTGCATTCTATTTTCTTTTGTTCCCCAAATCGTAGGATTTATTATGAAAACTGATTACAAAGAGAATGAACATAAAAGAGAGGTGAAAGATATGTTGAAAATTTCAGATTATACAAATACTGTACGAGAAGAAATTGAAGGATCATCAGAATTAAGAAAAATGATCCAAAGAAATCTTGATAAGATGAATGAAGTGATAGGAGACATTGATATGTCAGAAAAGCAGAAAAAAACATGGTTGTGGTTGGCAGGATATGAAGAAAGTACGATAGATAACATTCTTGATGTTATAAAACAGAAAAGAAGATGATGATGTGCTATTCAAAAATAAATATATGTATATTGAAAAATATATGATATAATATTTAAGAAATGATGGAGATGCAAAATCGAGAAATGATAATGCATAAAGTCGGTAAATGGTTTATGATAATTGGAATAGCTGGACTTTTAAGTCTCTTGTTTATTGAATGGAGCCGTTGGAATTTAGTGCCATTTCAAAGTACCTTTTATAGGACACCTGATATGATAGGATAAAGTTGTAAAAAATGTAAGTAATAAATTAAAAGAAATGGGGAAAACAATATGAGAAAGATTAAGAAAAGTATAGTAGTTGCAATGGCATTGTTTTTTTCAATGACCATGATTCAAACAAATGTCGATGCAGCGAGTAAGAAATTAAAAGTCAACACAGTGTATGACACGACAACAAAGATTAAAGGAAAAACAAAGAAAAAATACCTAGTTAAGGTAAAAATTGGAAAGAAGATTTATAAGAAAAAAGCATCTTCTAAAGGAAACTTTACGATTCCTATTCCAAAGCAAAAAACTGGAAAGAAACTTACCGTGAAAGTCTACAAAAAGAAAAACAAAATATGGAAGCTTTATACGAAAAAAACGGTTACGGTAAAAAAGAAATCTAAGAAAGTAGTAACGAATACTACGAAAAAGAATAAGTATCCTGGCAAGGAAGATCCGATTGATTTAAAGCAGGTGAATAAGGACCTTGCGACGGGAAAGAAGATTAATAAAGGACAGCTTGACTTAGGTGCTGGGCATTATCGTTATTTTCTAAATTTTGGAGATTTAAAAGGAACAGCAAAAGTAGGTTATGTTGAAAATTACATGAATGTTGAAACTGATGGAGAAATAGTAACTTTAAAAGCAATAAATGGATGCACGTTATATTATACGGTTGCTGGTGCAGGTGAAAAATCTCTAAGTCAATTAGAAGATCCAACAAAAGAATCAAATTGTTTAAAACCTGGAGAAAAGGTAACATTTTCTTGTTATGATTATGATGCAGGGAAAGGTTCTTTAAATTTGAAAGTCAAAGGATACAAGAATGGAAAATTAATTATTTTATCATATTACGCACATTATATGATAAAACCAATTGCATTAAGATAAACAATAAAAGTGGAATTGTAGAAATACAGTTCCACTTTTTTGTCGAAAGGGGAGAAATAAATAAATGAATGAAACAATTACATATCGATCACCACCTAAATCAAAGACACCATAAAAATTAAATGGTGTCTTTTTAGTATACATTTTCAGGAAAAGGAGAAAGACTTATGAAGAAAAACAAATGGAAAAAAATATTCTGTCGAATGTTAGCAGTTGTGATGTCAATCTTAATGATGCCAACATCTGTCTTTGCACAGATCAGTGTTGATGATGCAAAGAAAATTAATGATGATTGGTATAAGCCAAATCAAAAAGAATTCAGTTCCTTTGATAGTTCCAAAGCATTAACGGTTAAGGCATCTTACGGATTCCGTCTGTATAAGACGAAGAATTCCAAGTTTACCGTAGAAGAAGGAAAAAGCTGCAAATATCCAACAAGCTATAATGGATTAGATCTGAATATTCAGGATTTCCAGAAAGAGTATCTTTGGTTCAAAACATCTGAAAATTCAGTAGATAAGATCAAAGTTAAAGTTTCAAACATGCAGATCTATCAATGTAATGACGATGGAAGCAATGGTCACTGGGTAAAAGTCGATATGGTACGAACTGTGACAGGTATTGAAAAATACAAAGGACAGGATGGATATATTGCTTTAGGTGAAAACTTAACAAATACAGTTTACGTAGGGCTGAAAGAAGTTAAGACAACAAGTACATTCTATAAAGCAGGTACAAATACAAAAGTTTCACTCAAATCCAATGTAACATTAAAGGATATTGACTCAAAACAGTATATCGGAGTAAAAGCAAACAAAGTAGATGGTCAGTACGTATCTTCCAATACGAAATTAAGCTATAAAGAAGATAATGGAACATATATCTATTATGCAGACTATGACGATGATTATGATAGTCAGGACTTTACATGTGCTGCGTTTACCTTCCAGGGAGATTCGTTTGAATATACCTTTGGACGTAATCTTGCAGAACCGACAAGACGAGATCAGTTTGTAGGTTCTGGCCAGAACATGACCAGATTTAAAACCGTGCCGCCAACAAAGACTGTGACAGACAATAATGAAACACAGGTAACAAGTAATACAGTGGAGCACTTCGGACAGGACTGGACATATAACGTGGAACAGGTAATCCCAGCAGGAATCCCAGAGGCACATCGTTATTCCAAGTTTGCATTTGAAGATCAGATCGAATCCTGCCTGAAGATCAACTCCGTAAAGGTAGTTGCAAGCAAGATGGAATCCACAAAAGATGCAACTAGCTGGTTCGATATTAAAACAGATGGCAATAAAGTAACAGCAACATTGAAAGATCCAAAAGGAAATGACAGTTTCTATAAATATGGGATCTACACATTAAAGATCAATGTATCATTAAATATTCCAGAAAATGCTTCTGAAGAACAAATGGCAGCATTAAAAGAACAGTGGAAACAGCACGGTCATCTTAATGAAACAGAGAATATTGTAACAGAAGAAAATAGTGCCAAGACAAATGTTGATGGTGTGATTAAAAATTCCAATAATGTTACAACAAAAATTGAAGGCCCAGAAAAAACAGTTTCTGATGCGGATGAAACAAATGTTAAGAAAAATACAGTTCGTTCATTAGCTGATGACTGGACATATTCTGTAACTCAAAAGATTGCAAAAAATGCAAATGAGAAATATACAAGTTTTGCATTTAAGGATAGTATTGAACAATGCATGAAGATCAATTCAGTAAAAATTAAAGCAGATAATGGAAATGATGTAACTGGTTGGTTTGACATTTCAACTGTTGGAAATGAAGTTAAGGCTTCATTAAAAGATCCAGGATCAAATGATGAATTTTACAAAAACAATTCTTATACAATGGAGATCAATGTGAAGATGGATGTTCCTGAGAATGCGACAGAAGAGCAATTAAAAAGCTTGAGAGATCGTTGGAAAGAACATGGACATTACACTGAAGATCAAAAAATTGTAAAAGAATATAATACGGCATATGTTGAGGTAAATGGACAGAATGTTATAACAAATAAGCCAGAAACAGAAGTTCAGCTTTCTACAAATGAAAAAAATGAACCAGGATTAGCAATTAAGAAAAGTGTCAATCGTTATGAGCATCAGGTAAACGATGTAGTTCATTACACGGTAAAAGTGTCAAATACAAATGAAAAGGCAGATACAGCGTATTTTATAATTAAAGATACAAGTTTACCAGATAGTATGGCATTTGATTTTTCAAGTGTGAAAGTTAGTGGAATTGATGAGAAAGATTATACGATTGAACAGTCTGGAAATGGCTGGATATTGAAGTCTAAAGGTGATTATGCACTTCCATATGGAAAGACAATCACAGTTGAATATGATGCAAAAGCATTAGTTGCATCAAATGGAACCGTCGTTGATAATACAGCAATTACAACTGCAGCTGGTATTCCAGAGATGAAAGATCAGCAGCAGGTATATATTAATAGTCCGAAATTACAGGTTATCAAAAAAGCACCAGGTACAAAATACAAAGTTGGTGATACCGTAGGATATAATGTTACGATTACAAATATAAATGCAGGAACATTTATGAGAGATATTGTATTAAAAGATCTGGTGAAAACAGAAGGGTTGGAAATTAAAGAAGGTTCCGTAGCAGTATTAGTTGGTGGAAAAAATGTAACATCAAATTTAGATATTAGTTATGAAAATGATGGAACAGGATTTACAATCAAAACACCATATAACTTAAAGAACAGTGACATTCCATGTATCGGTAATACACCTTATAAAGACATGGATCACTGGACAGATAAGATTGTCGTTACCTATGATGCAACGATCACGGATAAAGCTGCATTAGCAACGGATCTGGAAAATGTATTTACTGCTCCAGCAACACCAAATACAAATGGGGATACGATTAAAGACGATGATACAATCCCATCTGGTGGCGGTGAGGATACAGAAGATATTAAGATGAAAGCTCCAGCTTTGGAGATTACAAAGAAGTCAAATAAATCTCAGTATGCGATCGGAGAAGTAGCAACATATACATTAACAGTTAAACAGACAAAAGAAAATCTGACAGCAAATAATGTTGTGATCACTGACAAATTTGCACAGGAAGATGGTATGACTTATGATGCAGACAGTATGGAAGTTAAGCTGAATAAAGAAGATATCACGAAAGATTGTAAGATTACAGTTGAAGGAAATAACTTCAAAATTGAGACTGGAAAAAATATATCTGATGAAGACAAACTGGAAGTAAGCTATAAAGTTTCATTCAGTAAAACTGGAGAATATACAAACACAGCCGTTTCCACAAGTGATAATACAAATGAAGATCAGGCAACAAACGTCATTGAAGTAACAAATGTAACTCCAGAATTGTCAATCAATAAGACATCAGATAAGACAGAATATGCCGTTGGAAATACAGGAATTTACACATTGACTGTGAAACAGACAAAAGCAGATGCAACAGCCAAAAACGTAACAGTAAAGGATCAATTTGTACAAGAAGATGGAATTACGATCAATGCAGAAAGTATGAATGTATCTTTAAATGGTACAGACATCACAAAAGATTGCAAGATCGTGACAAATCAGAATAACTTTACAATTGAAACAGGAAAAGATCTAAGTAGTAAGGATGAACTGTTGGTATCCTATAATGTAACGTACACGAAGGAAGGAATATATAAAAATACAGCAACTACACAGGCAGATAACGCAGATCCAAAAGATGATAATAATTCTGTTACAGTGGTAGATCAAGACGTTACGATGACGAAAGATGCAGATAAGAAAGAATATAAAGTAGGGGACATGGTAAAATACAATGTGTCTGTATCTTTAAAGAAAGAAAATTCTGTATCAAAGGATGTCGTAATTAATGATACGATTCCGGAAGGTCTTGCCCTTCAAAGTGAAAGTGTAAAAGTGAATGGGATAACTGATTACACGATCAATACAGATGGAAACAAGTTAGAAGTTAAAATTCCGGAATTAAAATATGGTGAGAAAGTTGAGGTGAATTATCAGGCAAAAGTATTAAAGAGTGCATTAGGCAAAACATTGGTGAACAAAGCGACTGTTAATGGTTCAGGAATTCATCCAGGACAGGCAGAAGTATCTGTAAAAGTACCAAAGACAGAAAAAACACCAACAAGTACTAATGGAAGTGGTAGTCAGACGACAACTGTAAAAACAGGAGATGACTTTAATGCAATTCCTTATGTTGCAGGTATTGCACTTGGGGCTGTCGCAGGAGTTGTGATTTATCTAAAAAGAAGAAAACTGAAGAAATAAAGGATACTTTTATATACCACAAATGTAAAAGATATCACGCATAAGAAATGTAAAGTAAATAATAGCTGTCAAAAGAGGTTGTAGTTTTATCTACAGCCTCTTTTGAAATTATAAGGAAGGAATTAAATGAGTCATATTGATGATACCAGTCAATTAACAAGGAAATTATTGTTGTATATGGATTTAGGATTAGCTAACAATGAAATTCAGCTGATTGCAGAAGCTGCAAAATACCACGATATAGGGAAAATATATATTCCGGATCATATTTTATACAAACCTGGAGAGCTGACAAAGGAAGAATATAAAATAGTACAACAACATACAGTAATTGGACACGATATGATCATGAATTCTAACTTGAACAGAGAATTGAAAAAGTATGCTGCTGAGATCGCTTTACACCATCATGAACGAATGGATGGATCAGGATATCCAGATAATCTTTTAGGAAAAGAAATAAAAGATTGGATTCAGGTAGTAGCTTTAGCAGATGTTTATACAGCACTTCGAAGTAAAAGAGTATATAAGCCGGCGTATTCGAAAGAAAAAGCAGTGCAGATCATATTAGATGGCGGCTGTGGAGAATTTCCCAAAGAATATTTAACGAAATTTCAAGAGTATTTGACAAAAAGAGTATTTTAGAAATTAGAAAAGTGCAGAAATAATTCTGTGCTTTTTTGATTTCTAAAATTTAAAGGAAGGAGAAGCATATATATGAGAAGACAAAGATTTTCTAGGGAACAGATTGCAGAAGCTGATCAAAGAGACATTCTTGGAGTTGCCAGAGAATTAAATTTGAAATTAGAAAAAAGAAAAAATACATATAAAGTACCTGGATATGGTGGTTTGTATATTACACCTATGAAGAATGCATTTCACTGTTTTTCTGCAGATATGAGCAGAGAGAATAATTGTGGTGGTGGGCCAATTCAGTTAGTGATGTTTATTCATCAGTGTACATTCATTGAATCAGTGTCATATCTTTTAGGTATCAAAGGATTGGATACATATAAAAGAGAACCTGTAGAAGAAAAAGAAATAGAATTTTCTTTACCAGAGCGATCAGATAGCTTTCGACATATTTATGCATATCTTATTAAAACAAGAAAGATTGATCGATGGGTAGTTGATCAGTTCATAAAAGAAAAAATGCTATATGAAAATAAATACCATAGTTGCGTATTTGTTGGATACGATTATGATGGAAATCCAAGACATGCGGCAATCAGGGGAACCATGACAAGTAAAGCATTTAAAGGAGAAACACGAGGAAGTGATAAAAGATTTGCATTTCATCGATCTGGTGAAAACAAGATGTTACATGTGTATGAAAGTCCGATTGACATGATGAGTTATTTAACATTATATCCAGATGCAATCAAAGATCATCATGTAGCACTTTGTTGTCTTGCGGATACGTCACTGCAAGAATATGTAAAACATTATGACATTCAGAGAATATTTTTACACTTAGACAACGATGAATGGGGAAGAAATCAGACAGAAAAATTAAAAGACTTCTATGGGAAGTCATACGATATTTGGGATGAATCACCGTTTGATGGCTATAAAGATTTTAATGAACAGTTGGCAGGTAGAAAAGGATGAAGGACAGAAAAAAAACAATCCGGATAAGCAAAGAAGAGGAACAGAAATTACTGGATTCTTTGAAAGATACAGGGATGAATTTTTCGGATTATGTTAGAAAGGCGATTTCCGATCATCCTATTATTGTCGTTTCTGGTATTCAAGATTTACATCTACAGGTAGCAAGGGTAGGAAATAATCTGAACCAATTGGTTATGTTGGCCCATGAAGGAAGAATTACCAGTGTTGATCTTACCGAATGTTTTGAAATGCTGCAAATGACTTATTCAAAACTAAGTGAAATAAGTGAGGTGATAAATCATGGCGACTGTGATTCAGGCTCAGGATAAGAGTGGAAAGTATATGAAATATGATACCAAGAGTAAAATGAAATATATTCTTGACTATGTTCATGATCCTGAAAAAACCAGATCGGAATTACAGGGTGGAACCCTTCTGATGAATCCGGAAAATGCATATGATGAATTTATGCTGACAAAACAATTATGGGGGAAGGATCAGGAAGGAAAACGAATGTGTATGCACTACATACAATCGTTTAAACCTGGAGAAGTTACCCCAGAACTGGCAAAGCAGATTGCAGATGAATTTGTAAAGCAAAAAAATTTTCAAGGGTTTCAGATTTCTTATGCTGTTCATACAGATAAGGATCATATTCATACGCACTTTATACTGAATACAGTAAATGTGGAAGATGGCCATAAATGGCAGTTAGCAGACTTGAAAATTTTACGGAGAGTTTCCGATCGATTATGCAAAAAACATGGCTTATCAATCCTTCCAGAAAAAGAAGTTGCCAAAAGTAAATCTCCAGCCCAAAGGGATGCAGAGAGAAAGGGAACTAGTTGGAAGAAAGAAACACAAATGGCAGTAGATGCAGCACTAGAGGTTGCTGAGAATCATACGGAATTTTTTTGGCTAATGAATAAGCAAGGTTATCAGGTACGATGGAAGAATGAATATAAATATGTATTGTTTACAAATCCCGATGGCAAAAAAATGAGAAACCGAATCTTTGAGAATCCAGGAAATTATACAAAGGAGGCAATGCGTGAAAGATTTAGAGAAAACTATAAAAGACATAAAAATAAAGAACCAGATGAAAAATCTGAGTCATTAAATTATCGAACAGAAACATTTTTTATTGTAAGAGATGTAGCTAATACTGCCACATCAAAAGAAGAATTTATTCAGTTGATGGAACAGAATGATTATCATGTTCAATGGAATGATGATCACAAATATATAACTTTTTGGAAAGATGGACATAAACCAGTGCGTAATCGATCATTTTATCCAAATGAAGAATATACGAAAGAGGGATTAGAAGAAAAATTTAAAAGGAATGAAGAAAGACTTAATAGAATTCGTTCAGGAAAATATGATGCTAAAAATGTTGTAGAACTACAGAAATTAGATAAGCTGTTTTTATTATTTTCAATAATAGAAGGGGCTGAGGATAATGCATATCCACATCAGACGAACTTACATGAACACTCTGTAAGATCGATTGATGAGTGGAAGAGAGAACAGGCGAAAGGACATGGAATGGATTGGGAAAGATAGAGAGAAGGTGTTTAAGTGGTAAAAAAAGAAAGCAATCCGATTGTGATGTTCTTTAAAAGACGTGCAATCAGGATTGTTGGAATTATAGGATTATCTTTTGTAATACTTTATGCAAGTGCATTTACAGCAATTTTTTTAGATAGTACATTAAAAAATCCAGAGCAGATAAAATTTGTGACTGATCCAGTTGCTATGAAGCAATATATTTCAAATAATGAACAGATAAGAATGTTTACGATCTTCTTTTTTGTTATTTTATTATTGGGAATTATAACATTATTAGTTGGTGGCAAATCATCTTTTAAGGTTGATATGATAGAGATTACACCTGAAATTCATACACCAGTGCCTGTGGGACAGGGACAACATGGTACAGCAAAATGGTTGCCAAATGAGAAATTTGATCAGGTATTTGATTCAGATGTAATTGATTCAAAAAAATTAATGGATGGAAAAGAACATTTTTCAGCAGGTGGATTGGTACTAGGAAAAGAAGATCTTAAAAGATCAGATTTTTTTGGAAGAACAAAAGAGAAGATATATCATATTACCAAGGATTTACATGCACTTATCATAGGTGCAACAAGATCAGGAAAAACAAGAAATATTGTAATCGAAACGATTGTTGATCTTATTCTGGCAGGAGAAAATATTTTTGCAGTAGATTTGAAAGGTGAATTGAGAGACTATACAGAAGATGCAGCTAAAAGATATGGATATGAAACAATATGTATTGATTTTATTCATCCATATCAATCGGATCGAAAAAATTTTTTGGAACCAGTGATACAGGCTCTTTGCAGAAATGATATATCAAGAGCAATTGAAGAAACTTGGAGTTTGGTCAGTCAGTTAGTTGGTGAACCACCAGAAAATGGAGAAAAACTTTGGAACAGTGGTGAAGCAGCAACATTGGCGGCTTCAATTATGGCTGTTTGTTATGATAATCAAGATCATCCAGAATATCAGAATCTGACAAATGTATTTTACTTTATCACAGAAATGTGTTCTGATTATCGAGGAGCATTGCCGTTACAATTTTATATTGACTCACTTCCAGAGGAACACCCAGCGAAGATCTTGTTAGCAGCAACGAAAGTTGCAGCAATGCGAACAAGGTCTTCTTTTTATGTTTCAGCAATTATGACATTGAAATTGTTAACAATTCCAGCGATTAATCAAATGTCAAATAAGAGCGATTTTGATATTGGAAAAATGATAGATGAAGGAAAAAAAATCATTATTTATCTATGCTTGCCAGCAAGAGATAAAACATATTTTCCATTGGCCAGTTTGGTTTTGCGTCAATTATCGGATTTGATTGATTATGCAGCAGACGAAAAATATGGAGGACGGGTTCCTGTACGATGGAATTTTGTTGATGATGAGCTTGGAAATTTCACGAAGATAACAAATATGAGGCAACAGACTTCATTTGGTACTGGAAAAGGAATCAGACATTTTATGTTTATCCAGTCATATGCTCAGTTGGACGATGTGTATGGAGAAAAAGTTTCACAGATTATTCAGGATAATGCTGATATAAAGATATATCTTCGAAGTCCAAATCCGACTACAAAGAAGAAAATATCTGAAGATTTAGGAAACTATACAACACGTTCTTATTCAAAAAGCAATAATACTCCGTCAGGTACATTTAGAAATGGTGGAAGTGATGGGGAAAGTTCTAATTTAATGGGACGGCCATTACTGTATCCGGATGAGGTCGGCAAGCTGCAAAGGCCATATTCTTTAGTTATGTCAGATTCTGATCCAGCGATTATGTATGCCCCAGATTTGTCACAATATGCGATGAATGAATTTTTAGGTATGGGTGATGAAGAGCATAATAATCGGTTGAGACAAAAAAAGCAGAAGAGCATAAGAAAAATGAACGTCCCCATAATTCAAAAATGGAATTATGGGGAATTTGGAATGTGTGGAAAAGACACATTGATGCACAAATATTAAAGCAACAAAAAGAAAAAGCGGCCAAGGCTGCAAAAAAATAACAAGGAGAAACAAAATGAAGAACAAATTAATGAAACTTAGAGGAAAAATTACGGTAATTATGATGAATATGATTACCTGTTTTTTGATGGCACAAAATCATGTATATGCAGGTGGTATTGGAAGTTCTAAATTATTTACTGGAACTAAAAGCATGTTTAATGATATGAAGACACCATTGATTGGATTGTCTTCTGTGATTGGAATTGTAATGATTATCTATAATCTAATCCGCATGAAAATGTCAGATGATGTGGATACCAAAATGTATAAAAAAAGAATAGGTATAATCCTTGTCTGTATGGTTCTGGTTGTTTCAGTTGTTGCACTAGTACCAACAATTTTATCTTACTATAAATAGAAAATATCAGGAGGTCTTAAATGTTAAAAAGCTTATTCAATGATTTTTTAGAAGATCTCGCGAAGGATGCTGTTAAATTGATTAATAAATTCCTTGTTGATCTAATGGATATAGCATTAAATTGCCAAAATTACATCAGTACAAAGCATTTAATTAAGGGTTTAAGCCTAAGCAAAGTTAATGCAGTGATATTAAAATATGCAATTGCATTACTGATATTAAAATTTGTCCAAAAGGGTTTTTCAATTTATATATTGCAATCGGATGGAGATCCAGATCATGATCCAATTCATATTTTAACAGGCTTTTGTCAGGCGGTTGCAATTTCAGTTACATTTTTAGGATTATATACACCACTTGTCAATATTTTCGAAACCTTTACAAAAGCAATATTAACGGCGATTGGAAGTAAGGGAGAAATAGAAGCAATTAAAGATCAATTTTTGTTGACATTATTTGGAAATGGAATAACGACAGTTCTATTGTTTATCATATTTTTAATTATAATCTTTTTGATATATATACAGATAATCAAGAATGGTGCAGAATTAATGGTTTTAAAATTTGCTATTCCACTTTTAAGTGTAGGACTTATGGATAGTGACGGTGGATCTTTTAAGATTGCTGGGAAAAAGTTTCTGCAGATGGGATTTACTTGTACATTGCAGATTATTTTGCTTCGATTAGCTATGGCTTTATTATTAACCGGGCATGTAATCTGGTCCGTAGCATTTGGATCATTGGCATTAAAAGGACCGAAGTTAATTCAGGATTATCTGTTTGCGAATCAAGGTAGTGGATTGGCAGGAAAATTACAAGTTGCTTCAAATATTAGACGAATATTTGCACATTAGGAGAAAAAATGAATACAATTACAGATTTAATTAAAGCTTTTATGATTTTAGTTAACGCAGGAGGAATTTTTCGAATTTTAACTTTGATTTTTAGTACGATTAATGACCCTGATTCAAAAGAAACTAACTTTCGAAGAGGTAGAAACGTTATCTTATTTATGATTTTAACAATATTGATTTATAGTTTTAAAGATAGTATTTTAGAATATTATCAGTAGAAAGTGAGGAAAAAATTAATGGAAGAAAGAGAAAAAGAGGATTTATACATACCAACGTATGTGACGGCTCAGCATGAATATTTTCCTGGATTTGGAAAAAAAGAATTATATCTCACAATCCTTATGTCAGCATTTGTAATTGTTTTTTCAATTATCTTGTATGGAATATCTCGGGATCTATCGATCGTAGTGTTAACGATCATGATTGGAATTACAGCATGTATAGGGTTTAATACAAGACTGGAGGGCAATATTTCGATGAGAGCATTTGTATTATTGTTTATTGCATACCTTAAAGAGCAACAGGTATATTTATATAAATATAAAGATGAATGGAAGGTAGAAGAATGATTCTGTTTTTAATCACACAGGAATTAGAATATCTTGGATCAGAACTGAATGTCCTTCATCGGAATTATATTGTATGGAATTGTAGGCTGACAGATTTTATCAAAAGAGAATATATCAGCATCGATACAATGAAGCCACAAGCAATTGTAATTGAGCAGGTAGCATTGGAAAATTCAAAAGATCTGATAGAATTTCAAAATAGCTTTCCGGAGATAAAGATTATTTTGATTGTTCGAGATAAAAGTGAACTTCTAGATTTGCAAGGAATAGAAATTGTTGATCAGAATGAAAATATTCTTGAATCATTAAGAAAGATCTTAAAAATCTCGGAAAAGCCAAAGATAGATGTTCAAAAGCAGGAAATACAGATAGGTTTTTTATCGCAGGATAGAAAAACAGCAGTATTGGCAGCAATTAATTTTGTGAAGACACTTTCAGAGGCAGAGAAAAATTTATGTCTTTGTGAAATAACAACAAATGTAAAAAAAGCAATACTTCCAAAACTGTCATCAAACTATGGGTTAATAGGAGAAAATGGCATATATAAGTGGAATGATATTTCATTTCTATGTAATAGTGGAAAAGAAGGTGTGGTGTATACAGTCTGTTCTTTTTGTGAAGAAGATCCAATAGAAAAGATGTTTGAACAGTGCGATATACAAATATGGTGTGAATCAGATGAGGGAGAATTGATTCTGCATTATGAAAATAGGCACATACGCATTAGTATTGATAATCCATTTGAAAATGATCATACTGAGGATTTTAGAGAGTTACTTGGGAGTCAAAACACAATTTTAGATACAGAGAATACTAATATTGAAGAAGAGTGTATAGTTGAACAAAATAGTAAAATAGTTTCAGAAATCAAAAAACAAGAAAAAAAGAAGAAGTCAAAAAAATTCAAAATTAACATGAAAAAAGCAGGATTTATTATGATCCTGCTTTTTTGCATTGTATTGGTTTTCTTTGGACTTTCTATTGTATTGAAAAATATAAATGCAGGCAAAAAGAAGCAGCATTTAACAAAAGAAATACAGAAAGAAAAGGTTACAACACAGGGAACAACGCAGACAGCAACTGAGGAAGTGACGACAGAAACAGCAACGACACAAGAAAAAAAGGCGACGACAGAAAGAAAAACAGAAAAAATGACAGAATCTTCAACACAGAAGACAACAACAGATAGAAGAAATATTACGACATCTACAAGAAAAAAAGTTGGAACGACAAAAAAGCAGAACACAACAGCAAAAAAGAAAAAAACGGTAAAAAAGGTCCGAAAAACAGTAAAAACGACACAAAAAAAACGAACAACGACAGAAAAAAAACGTGTAACAACACATCAGCCTAAAACCACAACAGAGAATTCTAAAAATCATACAAAGGAAGAATTCAAAGTTGATTATAAGGTTGAATGAAATGTGGGGATAAATAAATGACTAAGGAAAAAAGAATAGAAATAAAGGAGAACAGAAAAAATGTCAAACAAAACAATCAGGGTTCGAATTACGAACGAGGAATTATTTGCACTGGGGTTCGAAAGGGTTATTTATAACGGAAAAGAATATGTTGATAAATCCCCTTTATTCTTGGATTCTACTTGCCCACTTTCACAAGCCTATCATCAATTGGCTGCGAAGAAAGCTAACAGAGCAAAATTAATGGAAGAAACAATGAGAAAGAAGAGAAAATAAAGGAGCAGTACATGAAGAAAAAAGAAAAAAAGAAGAAACTTACAGCAGAACAAATAACTGCCCAGGAATTTACGAATGTATTGAATATCCAGAATAATTCTCTGTATACAAGAGATGGATATGTAATTGGTTATATTAAGATACTACCAGTCAGCGTAGGATTGCTATCCCAAAGAGAAAAAGAAACGTTAGTGAAGCAGCTGACGGCAGAACTATCAGTTGAAAAAGAACCATTTCATTTTCTTGCGATATCACGTCCGGTAGATATGCAGCCTCTTTTGGAATCGTATGCTCATCTCCGCAATGAGACAAGTGATCCATATCGAAGAGAGTTACTTAGAAAAGAAATGGAAAATTTATCTGATTTCACATTTGGAGATGAAATTGTAGAAAGACAGTTCTTTTTTTACTTTTCTATGAAAGCTGCAGAAGATGTGGAAAGAGATCTAAAGAAAAGAATTAGTGAATTTGCAGAGCATTTTGAGGCGGTTGGAATTAAAACAGAAATCCTAAAGGATCAAGATATTGTTCGTTTATGTAACCTTGTGAATAATCCGGCAGTTGTATCAATTGAAGATGAGATGACAGATGCATCGATACCAATATTAAAAGGAGTGATATGATGGCTAAGAAACAGAAAATGGAAGAAAATGCTTCGTTATTAAATATTATTTCGCCGATCGCATTGAAATTTGAATCCAATAATTTTACATTAGGAGAAAACTACTGTAAAGGATACGGTATGATAAAATATCCACCTGCTCCAAATTATGGATGGTTAACACGTATTACGAATATTCCATCAACAGCAGTTTCCTTTACTTTTACGCCCAACCAAGGGGAAATCCTGGAGAGTATTAACAAGAATATAACAATGCTATCAGGACAGGCAAGAACAGCAAAAGATCGATTGAAGCAACAACGAGCAGAAAAAGGTGCAAAAGATGGAATGAAATTGCTGCAGCAAATCGATGAAAATGGAGAAGTTGTTGGAGAATTGGCAGGAACATTAATTCCAATGGCAATAGATAAAGAATCTTTAAAAAAAGTAGAACAGAAGATGCGTGGAACATGTGCAATGACCAATCTGAAAGTTAGACCACTTACATTGATGCAAAAACATGCATTACAGCATGTTGCACCATTTTATATTGAAAATCCATTATTAAATGAGGTATCAAATCGTGTTATGCCACTTCGAACTTTTGTCGGTGGATTCCCGTTTAGTTCTTCAGGACTGAATGATAATGCAGGTTGTTATGTTGCAAAAGATGCAACTGGAGGACTAGTTGTGCTAGACTTTTGGCTGCGTGAAAATGATCGAACAAATTCTAACTTTGTTATTATGGGGGTCCCTGGAAGTGGTAAAAGTGCGGCAGTGAAGCATATTACTTTGTCAGAATTTATGCTAGGAACAAAACTGATATTTATTGATCCGGAAAGTGAATATAAAGATTTTTGTAAAAATCTAAATGGCAATTGGTTAGATGCAGGGGGATCACCAGAAGCACGTGTAAATCCATTACACATAATGCCAATTCCAAAAAATGATGAATCAGATGAAACAGAACCAGGACTTACAGATTACTATGATAAGGATGAGGGAAATGGTCTTGGAGACTTAGCTCTTTATATTAAACATTTAGAGATTTTCTTTTCTTTATATATTCCATCTTTGACGGATAAACATAAAGCAGTCTTAAAAAAGACGTTGATTGAATTATACAAAGATTTTGATATTGATTGGAACACAGATGCGAAGAAGTTAAAACCTGAAGATTTTCCGATTTTATCAGATATGTATAATAAATTGTTGGAAAAGGCTAGTGAATCAAAAGAAGAAGGAAAAATTGAAACAGAAAATATATATGAAGATCTAGCATTGTTTTTAGAAGATGCAGCAAATGGTGCGGACAGTGCATTATGGAATGGACCGACAACATTACAAACAGATAAACAGATTACAGTTTTGGATACATATTCTCTTCAGTCTACATCGAACAATGTGAAAAGAGCCCAATATTTCTTATTGGAGACATGGTCATGGAATATTATGAGTAGTGATCGAACAGAGAAAGTTGCATTAATCTGCGATGAAGCTTACCTGATGATTGATCCAGAAGTTCCCCAATCTTTAGTGTTCTTACGAAATGTGGCCAAGCGAGATAGAAAATATGAAGCTGGATTATTTATTATTAGCCATAGTGTTGTAGATTTCTTGGATCCCAAAATTAAAATGTATGGACAGGCATTGCTTGATACGCCATGTTATAAAATTTTATTTGGAACCGATGGACAAAACTTAGAAGAAACTGATAAGTTATACAATCTGACAGAAGCAGAAAGGGAGCTTCTGGAAAGTAAACGAAGAGGACATGCATTGTTTATGATTGGATCAAAGAGATTGCATGTTAATTTTGAAATTCCGGATTATAAATGGGCGTATTTTGGAAAAGCAGGTGGTCGATAAATGAATGAAGCTTATTTCGCAATGCGTATACTTGCGGATGAAGAAAACAGAAAAAAATTATTGATCATTATTTTAATACCTATTTTGTTTTTTATTGTAGCTATGTTGGTAACTTCTGATATGGGAACAACAGCTGGAACAGCAGCTTCTCCATTATCAGATCAGGTGGAAAAATGGAGACCAATGGTTACTCAGTATTGTACAAAATATAAGATTCCAGGATATGTAGATTTGGCATTAGCACTAATGCAGGTAGAATCAAGTGGTAATGAACCAGATCCAATGCAGGCGGCAGAGGGGGCTTATGGCCTTTATTGCTTAAAAACAAAAAATAATAGTGGTGGACATAGCCATAGTCCGAACGGGATCCCATCCGGACATGGAGAATGTTCCGTCAATGCAGGAGTGCAGGAATTAAGAGATGCTTTAAAAAAAGCGGATGTTGAAGATCCAACTGATCTCGATCATATAAAAGTAGCAATTCAAGGTTATAATTATGGGATGGATCGATGGATTTCTTGGATAAAAAAGCATGGTGGAAAGTATACATTGGCACTTAGTAAAGAGTATAGTGCGACAATGATGCCGGCTGGTGCAAAAGGGACTCCTAATCATGCTGAAAAGGTAATGAAATACTATTCGATTGCAACAGGGGATTCTTCGGCAGAGATTTCCTTGTTGGAAGGAAATTGCGGTCTGAAGGTTGTTTACTACAATCAGGGCGATGCAGCCTGGCGATCCCTTCCTTACAGCACAAGTACGATTGGAAAGTCGGGATGCGGACCTACATCTGCAGCCATTTGTATATCAACGTTATCTGGAAAGAAGGTAACTCCAAGACAGACGTGCGAATGGGCAGGCAAAAATGGATATTATGTGTCTGGAGCAGGAAGCAAGCATGATGTAATTCCGGCATTAGCTAAAAAATACAAGTTAAAATGCAAAGGTATAGGAAGAAATAAAAGTGAAATTGTTAGTGCCTTGAAATCAAAGAAACTTGTAATTGCGATTATGTCCCATGGTCACTTTACAAAAGGTGGTCATTTTATTGTTTTGACAGGCATCAAAAATGGAAAAATAACAGTCGCAGACTGCGGATCACGAGAGAGAACTAAGAAAACCTGGAGTTTGGATCTGATTGTAAATGAATCAAATAGTAGTGCAAGTGCAGGAGGTCCGTTTTGGATAATATCAAAATAAAACAATGGATATGCGATATATTATTGTTTCTATGTTTTACAGCAATCGCTTTTTTTGCAGGTAAGATTTTGATTAATCAATGGAAATATAAAAAAGCACAGAAAGAATATGATACGTTGCAAAAAGCAGTACAAACAGAAAAATCTATCAATTGGAAGAAACTTAAAAGAATAAATAAAGACATTGTTGCCTGGATTAAAGTACCAGGAACAAAAGTTAGTTATCCGATCGTTCAGGGAAAAGATAATAGTACATATTTACATAGGACATTCCATAAGAAGTACAATCCATCGGGTTGTATTTTTTTAGATTATAAATGTAAAAAAGATTTCATGTCAGATAATAATGTTATTTATGGTCATCATATGAGAGATGGATCGATGTTTGCAACATTTGTAAAATATAAAAATCGATCGTTCTGGAAGAAGCATCAAAAGATTATTTTGTATCTTCCAAAAGAGACCAGGACATTAAAAGTAATTGCTGCACGTGCAAACAAACCAGAAAAATTACCGATTGAATTCAAAAATAAAAAGGATAGAGAAAATTATCTATCAAGAATTCAATCTATTAGTTATTTACCAGATCAGAGTATCAGGAAACGATTGTATACATTTGTTACTTGTAGTTATGAGAAAAACGATTACAGGACTTATATTTATGCAGTTGAAAATCAGAAAGAAGTGAGAGAATGAATCAGAGACAAGGGAAAATAGTATCACTTGTTGTTGCTGTGATAGTAATGGTTGTGTTGATCATAATAGCAGTGATCGTAAATCGACCGCAAAAGAAACAAACAAAACGATCTGCAGTTACAACAACAGAAGTTAGTACAGAAAAAAAACAGACAGAAGAAACGACAGAAGAAGAGCAGATGACAGAAGCACCCAAGGATACATCAGACTGGGAGATGCAGCCGGCAGAGAATACTGAGCCGGATACAGGAGAAAAGATTAAATAAGATTTTAGGAGAAAAATAGTATGGAGATGTTCACAAGTTTTAAAAAAGTCATGGCTGATCCAGAGATTACAACGGCAGGCAAGAGTGTATTTTTAAATTTATTAAGCCGTATGGATAAAAAAGGCTATTGCTATCCGGCAGTAAATACGATGGAAGATGAAACAGGATACTGTGAACGTACAATCCAAAGGCAGACAAACAAATTAGCGGAAAAAGGCTATATCGTAAAAGCAGAACAAAAAGCGATGGGAAAACAATTTACAAATCGATATTATTTAACTCCAGAGGACAAAAGAGATTTTCTTTTCAATGATAATGATATTAAAGAAGTTGTCAGAAAAAATTCTGTTTTTCAGGATTTTCTGAAAATGGAAGAAGTAATTGTAACAACAGAGTATAAGCATCATTGTTTACATTTAGTATATCGAAGTATGAAAATAACAAAATTAGAAAAGTTAGTACTTGCATATTTTATTATGCGTGCGGATCAGGAAGCTTTTACTTACTTTTCGGTTGAAAGACTTTCAGGAATCTTAAGGATTCCTTTTTTTAAGCTTCGAAGAGTGATAAAGACATTGATTTATCGGAAATTACTTCGTATATCACAACAGATTATAGAGGGAGAAACAGTTATTTTTGCAAGAATCTGTATCGAGAAATTTGGATTAAAAAGTTTTGTAAGGAAATGTGTGAAACTAATCCGACATACATACAGCATTCAGGATATCAAAATATATCTTTATATTGTAAGTATTAGAACAAAAACTGAATATAAAGAAATTCAAAAGAAGTATAGATTTTACAGGATCTTACAAAAAATACAAATGATTCAGGATCTTGATCGACACGTTCTTTTCTAGTATAAATGAATGTCACCCTAAGAAGACAATAGTAATTTAAATAAAATATATCATTGAAAAAAACAATATTATTATACTTTAGATATCTTAAGTATAGAGAGGCAGGTGGTAAAAATGAGAAATAGTATAACAAATTGGGATGTCAAAACAAATGATCTGACATGGATTCAGAAGATGGTTGCTGGGCCAGAAAATATAGATGGTCTTGAATGGGTAGATGAAGATGAATTGACAGGAGAGGAAATAACAGACATTAGACAACTGGAAGCGTTCGGAGTAACAGAGCAGTCATTGAAAAAATTTAAAAAATCTAATATGTAAATGATAAAGGCAAGATGCAGATCTTTGCCTTTTTTCTTAGTCAGGAGGAATAAATGGCAAAATCAAAGGGAAAAACAGTTTCACAGATTGTAAGCGAATCAAGACAAGAACTTGTGGATCAGTTAATACAAAAGATGAAAGATGGTGTATCACCTGTACGAGAAATGTGGGATTCTGTGAGTACATATGGACTGCCAAACAATCCAATCAGTGGGGCGAGATACCAGGGAGTTAATTTATTAAGACTTCTAATCGCATCGGCAGTTGGAAAATATGAAGATTCACGTTGGATGACGTTAAAGCAAGCTAATAAGCAGGGATATCGGATTAAAAAGGGTGCAAAATCAGTTCTGTTGGAAAAATGGATCTGGTCAAAGATTGTTGAAGAGGAAAATGAAAATGGTGAATTAGAAAAAAAGATAGTAAAACTCAGGAATCCATATGTGAATTTTTTTAGAGTTTTTAATGCAGAGCAGATTGATGGAATCGGCCCAATTCCTAAAGTGATTCCGATGGAGAAAAATGAGATGTTAAAACTGGCCGAAGAAGTCATTGCTTCTAGTCAATGTGAAATTGTGGAATCAATGCAGAACAGGGCATATTATTCACCAAAAGAAGATAAGATCATGTTGCCACCAAGAGATTATTTTAAGAGTCAGGAAGCGTTTTTAGCGGTAACACTTCATGAAATGTCACATTCTACAGGGCATCCGGATCGTTTAAACCGGCCGTTAGTCAACAAATTTGGAACACCGGAATATGCGAAAGAAGAATTAAATGCAGAATTTGGCAGTGCCTTTTTACAGATGGATTTGGGAATTAAGCTGTCAGATGAAGCAATCAATGATCATGCGGCATATCTTCATTCATGGATTTCAGTTTTGGAAAATGATCCAAACGAATTATTCCGAGCCGTCCATAATGCATCAGAAATTTCGGATTATCTGATAGAAAATTATCAGGAATTTCAGGCAGAGCAGCAACATGATATGCAGCAAAAGCAAATTTCAGAGATACAGAGTGAGGAACTAAGTAATTCAGGAAATGCAAAATTAAGGGTTGCAATAAAACGAGCTGTAAAAGCAGGTAGCATTGAAGCGGGAGTTAAATATCTCGAAAAAAGTGAATTAAGGCATCCGGATGATGCGGAAGGTCACCGATTGGTAAAAGAAAAATTTTTAGAAAACATCAAAGAATTTCTGCCCGAGCAACAAGAAGCAGATATGCAGGAGAAAGAAAAACAAAATGTATTTCCAGAGGAAGTAATAGCAGAAGCAGAAATGCTTGGTTTTAGCAGTGTGGAAGAATTGCAAGATAAAATTAAACATGGAATGCCAACAAAAAACTATGATACATCAGAGTTGATCCATCAAGTATCTGAAGCGTTGGATGGAAATTATAAGCAGGAAAATCTCTGGGAAGCAAATCAGGAAAGTTTGTCAAACGAAGCTACCTATGAACAGGAAACTTATATGGCAAGTGATAATGAAATAATGGTAGAAGAGGATATAGAAATTACAATGGATAATTAATGAAAAAGGAGACCAGCTATGATTATTTTATCAGACGATATTATATTCCGAAAAGCAGTTATTCATCTACTCAATGTTGAACTTGGTAAATTTGCTCCTGCACAAGATTTATTTATGATGCAGCCAGATGTCATAGAGTTGGTTAGAAAACAAGTATGTTATTTACTCAATAGTGACGAATTGAAAGCTGCAGACTGGAACACAAAAGAACCAGTTTTTCAGAAACTCGAACAAATGAATGAGAAAGATGATAAATCCTTTATCCAAACAAGTGCATATCTTGCAGATCGCTTGTTTGATATTATGTGCGACAGCGTTGAAATTCCATCCGCAGATTTACTATGCTTGAGCTTTCAAACGAACCAGGAAATCTATTATGCATTGATCAAACTGAATTATCAAAATAGTTTTATGCATGAACTTATGAAATACGATAATGAAGAGATTATAAGTAACATAAGACATAAAAAGATTTTACCATTAGGGAAAAGAATTTCTGAAGGTATTATATTTAATCTGTCATTACAGAAAGTAATGTTAAAAGAAAAGAAATATGAAATGTTGAATGGCGATAAAATTTATTACCTTACAGAAAGATTTTTAAGATCGATTGCACAGACGGAAGCTAAAAGAAAATATCAGATTCTTTCAAGGACAATTAAGACAATCAATAAAAAATATCCAGAAGACGGTTTGGAGCACCAGATGGATACAAAGAGTAAACTGTGCAAGATCTTTGAAGAAGACCAGGAATTTTCAATTAATAAAATTGGAGATGAACTTTTCGGTAAAAATCCACAGAAGAAAATGGAATTTGACGAAAAGATGGAACGTTATAACATGCAATATGATAATTTTACTGTCGAAAAAGAAGAAACGATTAAAGACTTAGGCTATATCAAATTACGAACAAATAACGAGATTGAAATAAAAATACCAATGGAAGAATATCAAACAAAAGAATGTATCAAAGTAAAAGAAGAACCAGATGGTACAAAAACTATTGTTATGAAAAACATTGAACAGGTAACTGTAGAATAAAGTATCTGTTTAATGTTTTTTCAATTATAAAACTGTTAAAGGACCGAAAATGTCATGAAAATTAGAGATTCACCAGATTATTATGAGGTAGAGAAAAAGTTAAAAAAAATAGTAATGGGTAAAAATTCCCTGGAAAGGAAATACATATGAGAATTAAAAATATGATCAAAAAAGCAACCGTTGCTGCTTTAACTGCAGTAATGATACTTGCACCGATCGTTAATGTTAAGGCTGCATCATCAGATGTGATTGATACAAGTAAAACAGGATCATTAACGATCCACAAATACGACATGACAGCTGCAAAACAGGCAGGAGTCAATTTAGATCAGTTCACATCTACAGGAAAACAGGATACAAATGCAGAGCAGGCTTTAAAGAAATATGCCATCAAAGGCGTTGAGTTTAGTTATCTTCGTGTCGGGGATGTGGAGCAGCAAAGTGAAAACGGAAAAGTCCAGATGATCTATGAACTGCCAAGTGCCTTACAGAAGATCATCGGTCTTGCACCATCTGATGCAGCAAAAACAGAGGGAAACAAGATATACTTTACCAGTCAGAAGATTAATGATAAGCTGGCTCACGCTTTAGAGGATAATACAGCGACAAAAGACAAGCTAGAAGATTATATGGGAAAAAGCGGGACAGCCATGGCAGAAACAAATGCTTCTGGTGTTACAAGCAAAGACAAACTTCCATTAGGACTTTATCTGATCGTTGAGACGAAAGTACCGGAAGATGTGACTTATACAACAAATCCATGGTTTGTGCAGTTACCATCCACAGACTCTAATGGAGATGACTGGTTTTATGATGTTGTCTGCTACCCAAAGAATGAGACAGGATATCCAACACTTGATAAGAGAGTGAGAAACAATCCCGATCAGGAAAATGTCGTGACAGGAAATGCAGACAAGCTGGCTGATTTTACATCTGCAAGAAATGAATATAAATATCAAAGTACCGTGACAGTCTCTAAAGCAGAAAGACTGGATTATCAGTTCATTTCCAAACTGCCACATATCACATCATCAACAACCTATCTGTCAACTTATACATTTGACGATACGATGGCAAAAGGAATGACTTATTCCAAAGATGCGGTCATTGCGATCTATGAGAACAAGGATGCTGCAGATTCCACAAACATTAACAACGTGGATAAGAGTGGTGCGATTGCTGTATGGAAGAGTTCTGATACGGATCCGAAGTTTACTGCAACTTATGGAAAATCCGGGGATGCCTCCACAATGAAGATTGAGATGACAAAAGCAGGACTTAGTGAACTGAATAAGAAATATTCTGACAAATATATCGTTGTATATTACACAGCGAAAGTAAATAAAGATGATACCGTTGTCTTAGGTGACAAGGGAAATCCAAACGATGTATCCCTGACATGGAAGAGAACAAGCACAAATTATTATGACATCTTAAAAGATAAATGTATCGTATATTCTTATGGATATGATCTGACAAAGAAATTCTCTGACGATAAAGGTGATGCGACAAAAGTAAGATTCGTTGTAAAGAACAAAACAGATAATTATTATCTGGTAGCAACAGGAAGCAATGGCGTTTACCAAGTAACAGGAAAATCCGCAACAGAAGCAGATGCGACACAGTTTTCTCCATCTTCCGCAGGAAAACTTGTGATCAACGGAATTGAAGCAGATGAGTATGCATTCACAGAAACACATTCCGATGCAGGATACTCTCTGTTAAAGAAAGATATTACGGTAAAGGTCACAGAAACAAAAGCAAACATCACACCTACGATCGCCAATATCACAGGAATCCAGAGTAAAGCCGATACAGATTCCACAGCAAATGATGGTGTAGCAAATGGAACTGCATTAAATAACAACGTGACCGTCCAGACGATTGCTGCAAGTGCAACAGTGGATGATACCAAGGCAACCATGACAAAACAGGGAGAATCTGATAATGCCTACATCAACATGGAAGTAACAAACCAGAAACAATTTTTGCTGCCAATGACAGGTGGAGCTGGAAGCTATGCACTGATCATCGCAGGAGTTGTGATCGCAGGATGCGGATTTATCATCATTAAGAAGAACCAGAAACGTAAAAAAGAAGTTCAGTAAAATTTATAAACCCTGTCAGGAAACTGGCAGGGTGATCTAAAACTATGAGACAAAAAATAATTCCAATCCTGATCGTACTGCTTGGATTTGCTCTGCTGTCGTATCCGTTCATCAGCAACTATATGTTTGAAAAAAGTGCGGGATCGACGATCGAGTCTTACAAAAAACAGTCCAAAACTTACGATCAGAAACAAAAAGATAAAGCTTTTCAAGAAGCAAAAGAATATAATGAAGATTTAACAAAATCAGCAGTGCAATTAACTGACCCGTTCAAGGCGAAAAAAAGTGATGGGGAAACAATGATTTACAATAATATCCTAAATCTTGATCATTCAGGAATTATGGGGTATTTAGAAATCCCTTGTATTTCTGTTAATCTTCCTATTTATCATGGTACAGATGCAGAAATTTTGGAACGTGGAGTTGGACACCTTGCAGCATCTTCAATTCCGGTAGGTGGGAAAAGTACACATAGTGTATTAACTGGACATACAGGACTCAGCTCAGCCAAACTATTCACTGATCTGACAGAGATGAAAAATGATGATTTATTCTTTATACATGTATTAGATCGAACACTAGCTTATAAAGTTGATCAGATATCAGTTGTTAAGCCGGAGGATACAGAAAAACTTCAAATCATAGATGGAAAAGATTATGTTACTCTCGTAACATGTACGCCTTATGGGGTCAATGATCACCGATTACTTGTTCGAGGTGCTAGGACTAAGTACGAAAAGACACAGGAATCATCCATTCGTCTAAGAAATAAAGATTCCCAATGGATGGGAACTTATAAGCGAGCGATCGCAATTGGACTTGCAATCGTTATGGCACTGGTCTTATCAGGAAAAGTATATCAAAAGCTTCGAATTCGAAGAAAAAAGACAGAAGAAATACGACAAAAAAAGGAGAGACGAAATGAAAAGAAATCTGATGAATATATTAGGCATCATCTTAATAGGAATCGGAACTTTTGTATTTCTCTCTCCTGTTTTTTCTGCCTATCAGCAGCAAGAGAAAGCCGATCAGGAAATAGAAGCTTTTGAAAAGGAAAAAAAGATCCCGAAAGAGAAGGATCCACTGTATCAGGAAGCAGTTAGTTATAACCAGAAGATCTACAAGAACGGACAGAGTGGATTAAAGGATGCATGGAGTTACAGAACTTCTCCGATCCGCTTAAAAGACGGCAAGAAACGCTTCGGATATATCAAGATCAAAAAGATGGATGTAAAACTTCCATTATACCTTGGAGCAACTTTAGAAAATATGAGGAAAGGTGCTGCAATCATGGGAGAGACATCCATGCCGCTTGGTACAAAAAATAGTAATTGTGTTATCGCTGCACATCGTGGGTACGAAGGGATCCCGTATTTTCGTGAGATCGAGAGATTAAAAGTCGGAGATCGCGTGATCATAAAGAATCCATGGGAGAAGCTTACTTATCGGGTCGAAGAGATCAAAATTATACAGCCGGATGATTCCGATCAGATCAAGATTCAGAAAGGAAAAGATATGGTAACGCTTTTAACCTGTCATCCGTACCGAGGACATGGAAGATACCGGTATGTTGTGTACTGTATCAGAGATCACGGACAAAAAATCGCGGAGAAAAAGAACAGCACGATCAAAGACATGCACTTTCAATCTTCCGAATGGGACATCCGAAGAGAAAAGATTGTTCGGTATGTTGGACTTATGCTTTTAATTTTTTTCGGGATTGGAATAATTATGCCAAAGAAAAAGAGGTGATATCTAAATGTTTCAAAAAAGTAAAAATAATGTTAAATTAGCATTTGTATTTGTTGTAAGTTTAGTACTGATACTTAGTATACTTTGCCAGCATCGAACAGAAGCAAAGAAAACACCGACATTGAAAGTGTATTTTATTGATGTCGGACAAGGAAGTTCTATTTTGGTACAATCAGAGAGTAAAAATACTCTGATAGATACGGGAGATGAAAAGTACTATGACAAATTAGATTCTTTTTTATCAAACAATCAAATCAATTCTATTGATCAGATTGTTTTGACACATAACGATCCAGATCATATTGGGAACGTGGATAGACTAATAAAAACCAGAAAGGTTGGAACTGTAATTCAATCAAAATATGGATATAAGAAAAATAAATCTACAAAAGATGTAAAAGAATTAAATTCAGCAATTTCTAAATACCATATTAAAACATTACGTGTAAAAACGGGAGATAAAATTGATTTTGGAAGTAATGCAAAAGGTACTGTGTTATCCCCTGGTAAAAACTACAAAAAAGTAAATCAAACAAGTATTGTAATTCGTTTAGTTTATGGGAAATATAGCTATTTATTTACTGGAGATATTTATAGTTCCAATGAGTCAGAGCTTATTAAAAAGTTCAATGTGAGATCAACTGTGTTACAGATTCCGCATCATGGCTCTTATACATCCAGTAGCGTAGCTTTCCTGAAAAAAGTTAATGCTAAGTATGCAGTCATTTCTTGTGGAAAAAATAATCCATACAATCATCCTCGTCCAGAAGCAATGAAAAGAATCAAAAAATATATCAGTAATAAAAATTTGTATCGAACAGATCAAGACGGAACGATTTTGTTTATCAATGATGGCAAGAAATTAATTGTGAAGAAAGAATAATAAAGAAAGGAGTTATATGAAACACAAACTTATAAACTACGGAAAAAAAACTAAAAAATTGTGGGTAAGTGCAATCGTGGTTTTATTTGTTGTAGCTGTTGCTTATAGTCAAATAGTCAAAGCACAGCATGGTACGGATAAAGTGTCAAGTGGTACTTCTTATCCAGGAAATGGTTATTGGACGGGTGTTTCAATAAATGGACCATGGGGAACATCAACTATTTATTTTACTGTTACAACAGATAAAACTTATTCAGGAAATACATTTAATGATAAAAGTCGTCCTCTTTACATTAATGTAAAGCAAACGAATGACAATCCGTATGGTATGAAAATTTTGGATACTTCACCATCAACGAGTCGGAATGCTTCAGGAAATTATTCGTGGTTTAATTTAAAAATAGGATATTGGGCACCGGCACATTATTATTATAGTGGAAACTATTTTGACACACCTTCCGCGACATCAGCGGCACACCAAGTATCAAATACAGCAGGTCATTCCAAAGAAAATCATTGGGTTGAAACTACAATTCGGATGAGTGCATATGATACTGCGGTAGCAACTTATTATGATACATCTGCAAAAAAATATTATCGTTACCATGATTGTCATGCAACACTTTATCTGTGGGGAAGAAACCAATATAAAGTTTATTACAATGGAAATGGTGGAGGTATTAGTGAAAGTGAAAGAACTTTCAATGATGGGGATAACTTTACTTTTCCAGATGCATGGAGAGAAGGATATAGTTTAGCTGGATGGAGACGTGATAACGACTGGGGTGAATGGATGGGAACAGGATGGGTTGTATGTAGCACAGATTATAGTGCTGTAGCACAATGGACAGCAAATACTTATACTGTCAGCTATGATGGAAACAGAGAAGATTCCGGATGGACAGGTGATGGTACAGCAACATATGATCAGAACTTCACCTTTGCAGACAATGGTTACACAAAAAAAGGCTATGCTTTTGTTGGATGGAGTGAAGATCGAAATGCAACGACAGCCACTTATTCACCAGGTCAGACAATTACATGGAAGAGAGCCGATAAACTGCAGTTGTATGCAGTCTGGGAAAAGAGTACCTATGAAGTCAGTTTCGACGGAAATGGGGCTTCTGGAAGTAAAAAATTAGAAAATCTTGCATATGGAAAAGACGATCGGCTTCCAGCTAATACCTTTCAGCGTGCAGGCTATACCTTTATCGGATGGAGTGAAGATCCAGATGCCATCAAACCGAAATATACGGACGGACAGACGGTCAATACACTCTGTGATGCAGGACAGACCTATGAACTGTATGCCATCTGGAAGAAGAGTGACGGATCGTTCGATCTGCACAACCTGATCCGTGATGATGCGATGTTCCAGGGGGATGTCGAGATTGAAGGTGGAAATAAAACAGGATTCAGCCGGGATCATATTGATTCCGAGTATGGACGTATCGATAAGAACAATCAACCAGGATATTTTACGGACCGTTATAAATAAAGGAGGAAGAGATGAAGAAATACATAGAGATGATCTTAAGAAAGATCGGTGTTAGTATGCTTGCCCTCCTGATTGTAATGACAACTTATTTCAGTAATTCAGGAGGAAGTCTTTTCTTAAAGACAAAGAAAGTTCAAGCAGACACAGGAGAGACGACACTTGCGATGAGTCAGGCAATGAGCCGTAATAAGATCCCTGCGATCGGACGTGCTGCATCCGAAGGCTTATGGGCAATGACGGCAGGCGGACACAGAGTGTTCTGCTTAAATTCAGGAAAGACAATGTGTTCTGGCGATACCTTAAAGTACAAAACAGTCAATGCAGCGACTTATGAGAAAAAAGGGATCGCAAAGGCCCTGCAGTGGTATTTTATGAAGAGTAACAAGAATACAAAGGCACTGGCACTGACACAGGCATATATCTGGGCTTGCGGACATGGAGCAAACAAACAGAATACCGTGTATCAAGCTGGAAAGAATGTCCAGAAAGGATATTCACAGAACGATGCAAAGAAGTTCTGTGAAACGATCAGTGATCAAGATCCGGAGGGAACAATCTATTATTACACGGTCAAGAAATGTGTGAAAAAGAAGAAATTAGATTCGCATCAGGTCTTGTTTGGATTCCGTCATACACCGCCACCGATCAAGAAAGCAAAGACAAATGCAACAAAAACGATGGAAAGTCCGGATAATGTTAAGATTAAAATCCGAAAAAAGGATGCAGAGACAAGGGAAGGACTTGCTAGAGCGAGTTTTCAGATCTATATGGATGGAACGCTGAAAGGGACAGTGCAGACGGACGAAAACGGAGAAGCTTCGTATACAGTGCAGCGTACCTTAAGCAGTAAAGGATCTTCCAAAAATAAAACATATGTAACAAACTGGAATGATCTTTCCAAGGCACAGAAAAAAGAAGCCACCGAAAATGGGTGGTATGATTCCAAGGCAAAAGCTTATTCCGTTGCAATGCAGGAAGCCGTAAAGGATGCACAGAATAAGATCGCAGCGATGAAGAGTGCATCCGTTCATACCTGGATGACAAGAGAAACGAAATCTGCATTTGGACATTTACTTCCAGATCAGACGGATCAGAGTAAGATTGAACAGGGTGGAGTCAGATCCTTTACATTTAATTACACGAATGAATTCCGAAAAGTGGATCTTGAGATTATCAAACAGGGAAAGGTACAGAATCCGAAAGGTGACCATGGAGTGGAAGCAAGTCTTAAGGATGCAGTCTATGAACTGTATGCAGCCCGTGATATCACAGGATCTGATAATAAGAGTGTTGTTTATGCGGCAGGATCCTATGTCACACAGCTTGTGACCGATGCGAACGGTTATGGAAAGATAACAGATCTGTATCCAGGATATTACCGTCTGCATGAAAAGTACGCTCCATTAGGGTATAAGACATCCAGTCAGGATGTTTATGTCACGATCGACCAGAATACAACACAGTATCTGCCGGAGGAAGAGTACGAAGGAACGATCAAAGTCCTGAAGACATTCGGCGGGAAAAATGTTCCAGAAGCACAGGCAGTCTTTGAAGTTTATGATTCAAAGAACAACTTGAAAGAGACGATCACGACCGATGATAAAGGAATCGCACAGACATCAATGCTTCCATATGGAGCCTATCGGATCCATCAGACAAAGACAACCGATGGATATGAGATGGTACCTGATAAATGGGTAACGATCGATGGATCGAAAGCAACGTATCAGATTGAATCGAACGATCCAGAACAATATGCGGCCATTGCGGTGACAAAGGTCACAAGGATCTCCGATAAAGAAACGGCTCAATACACGAAGAAAGAAGAGTATAAGGCAGAGTTTCAGATCATCAATAAGGCAACAAAGAAAGTCGTTGAAACACTTGTCACAGATGAGAACGGATCTGCTCAGTCAGGAAGATTAGATCCTGGTACTTATACGGTCCATCAGACAAAAGGAACAGATAATTATAAGCTTGCCGATGACTTTGATGTAACGATCAAGGACGGTGATAAAACATTTAAGAAGTTTGAACTGGATAATCCATACAATGGCCGGAAAGTCCGGATCAGAAAATCGATGGTGAAAAATGGAAGATCCAAACCGGAACAGGGAGCGGAGTTTGTTCTGCTGGATGAATCACTGGTAAAGGATTTCAAGGACCAGACACTTGCAACTTCACAGGACCGACTGGATTATATCGAAAAACTACAAAAGAGTAATAAAAAAGCGATCCTTGGAACACTTGTCACAGATGCAGACGGAAACGCAGCCATGTTATTAAAAGATTTTACAAAAGATACTGGATTTATCGTTCTGCAGACAAGAGGTGAGGAAGGATATGATCTTGCAGCACCACAGTATTCTTCCGAGATGAAAGCAGAAGACGAAGATGGAATCAAAGTTTACGAATTCAGTCTGAAAGACGATTACACGAAGTCAGCAAAGATTTCGATTAAAAAGCAGATGTCAGTCAATAAAAACAAATATGTGCCAGAGGTCGGGGCGAGATTTCAGATCATCGATCCACACGGAGATGTGGTCGATACACTGACAACCAACGAAAAAGGAGAAGCAACATCCATTCCGCTGGCGATCGGTGTCTATACCCTGCATCAGACTTACGGCGATCCGAAACATGAGATGATGGAAGATGAAGATGTCGTTCTGATCAAATCAGACGTTCACAAGACGGTAACGTTCGGACCGTATAATGATGATGAAAAGATGATTGAGATCGAATTGACCAAACGCTCCGCAGAGACAAAGAAACTGCTAAATGACGCTGTCTATGAGATTTATGATGAAGATCATGACGTGGTAGCAACACTGACAACAGGAACTGATGGGGATGGAAAAGCATCATGCTATCTTCCATACGGAAAGTATACGATCAAAGAAACGGTAGCACCTGCAGGATACAACATGGATGATGCAGAAGAAAAGGCCTTTGAACTGAGTGCGGAATCAACGAGTGTCAAGATCACATACGATAATGCCGGAAATGGAACATACAAGTTTGAGCAGACGGACAGTCCGGTTCCGGGACAGATCAGTCTGAGTAAAAAAGGAGAAGTCTTATCTGATTATGACAAGGAAGCACAGAGCTTTGTCTATGAAAATGACAAGGTCACAGGGGCAGTCTATGGTCTGTATGCCGACGAGGATATCAAGAAAGATGATGGCAGCGTTGTCTGGAAGAAAGATACTCTCATTGATCAGAAGACAACGACCAAAGACGATGAGATCTATTTTACAAGAACAGGCGATGATGGAGAACAGACCAGGGATTTCTACCTCGGAAAGTATTATGTCAAAGAGATCAAGGCCCCTGCAGGGTATGTTGTGGATCAGGAAAAACACGAAGTCGAACTGAACTGGGATACGACGGCAGGAAATGTCAATGACATGGGAGACAGTGATAAGGTACCAGATAAGGAAGATCCGTTTGGAAACAATGGAAATGATCCAAGCAGTGGCGTTTATGTCCTGGAAAAAGGAGAAAAACTAAATGAGAAGATCAAAGAAGCGGAGACGGTTACCTTTACCTGGGTAACAGCACCCGAAGGAACAAGTACAACGGATGTCTCACAGAATAAGGATGGCAGCGTTGTCTTATGGAACGATGGGACAGATTACTATATCTCCAGTCAGAGAGCCGGACAGGTGATCTATATGAACGCAGTATCCGCAAAGATGTTCAGGGATTGTTCAGAGATCACGAAGATCGACTTTAAGAACATCGATACCGCATCTGTCGTGGACATGAGCCAGATGTTCTATGGAATGGATTCAATTAAGACGCTCGACTTATCATCCTTTAATACATCCAATGTTGAGGATATGAGCCAGATGTTCTATGGAGACAGCCAGTTAAAGACAACCTATACGATGGATCAGATCTTAAAGATCGAGGAAGATACATTTAAGGAAGAACAGCCGGTCAAGATCAAAGCAATGCCAAAGAACAGCTTCTTAAAAGGTGATAAGTTCAAGGCAAAGGATTTCAGCTGGAGAATTGAATACGACGATGATGGTGCAGAAGATGTGGATGTGACCGATGATGATGTGGAATTTACACCAACTGTTGCAGAAAAAGGCGGAAAGCTGAAACTGAACATCAACTTCAAGAGCACAGGGAAATATGCGAAGTTCCAGACAATCCAGACAACCGTGGATGTAATCGATCCGGACGAAGAAGATGTCGCATTAAAGACTGCCAAGAAAGTCAATGTGTCCGTGGAAGCAAGTGACGTTCTGCAGAAATACAGCATCCATCTGATCAAGACTGATCAGGACGGAAAGAAACTTGCCGGAGCAGAATTTGCCTTAAAGGCGAAAACAGATATCGTAAATGGTAAAGGCAATACGATCTTCAAGAAAGGTGATACGATCGCAACAGCTATCTCACAGGACGATCAGTTTGAATATCTGGAATTTATCGGACTGCCAACGGATATCTACGCAAAAGACGGAACAGGCTGTGAGATGTATGAAGTTGTGGAAACGTCCGCACCAGCGGGATACGAAGGAAATGATAAGAAGCTGACACTGAAAGGAGAAGTGATCAACAACACGAAAGAAAACCTGATCCATGACGTGAAAGCCGAGAACAATACAGATAATGCCACAAGTACCTACATTCATGATTCCGATACCTTTGTGAACCAGAAATCAGAATATATCGCATTAAAGAAGATATGGGATGATAATAACGATGCAGCCAAGATCCGTCCGACATCCATTACGATCAAGGCGACACATAAGACGACGGGTGATGTCAAGATGTATACGCTGACGAAAGAAAACAACTGGACGACGTTTGCGGATATCAAGAAGGATGACAAGGACAACTGGAAGTTTACGGAGGATGTGCCACAGGGATATCAAAGTAAGGATCCGGTATGGGATGGTGTAAACTATGTGGTTACGTTTACGAACGTTCATGATAATCCAGGTCGAGTTGATATTAATGTACAGAAAGTGTGGGAAGATGGAAGTGATGCAGATGGTATAAGAGTTAAGGCTATTAAAGTAACGCTTTATCAGAATGGAGAAGCATATGGTAAGCCAATAGAGTTGAATGCCTCTAATAACTGGAGTGATAATACAACATTTCATAATTTAGATAAATATGATAAAGCAGGAGAAGAAATCAATTATGAGATTAAGGAAGAAGTTTTTGATGGCTTAACGGGCGATGCCAAGACAGGATATATGGATTCCTATGAAACCAATGAAACAACGGATGCTGATGGCACAACAACTAAGAACATCATTATCACGAACACCCATACGCCAGAAACGACACAGAAGAAAGTGAAAAAGATCTGGAATGACAATGGAAACAAGGATGGAATCCGACCGAAATCTGTGTCTGTGAATCTGCTTGCCGATGGAAAAGTGGAAGAGTCATTTACCTTAAGCTCTGAAAACAACTGGCAGGCAAAGAGCAAGCTTCTTCCAGTGAAAGTCAATGGAAAGAAAGTCAACTATACATGGGAGGAGGTCAAGGAAGATCTGATCACGGGAGAATCTGAGATCGGTTACAAGCCGACATATGATACGGATGCGAATGATGCAGATCTGACACTGATCACGAACACCCATGACCGTACACAGCCAAAAGGAAAAGTAACGATCACAAAGGCTCTTGATCCCGGAAATCTGAACATGGATGTCGGAGATCCATCCTTTACGTTCACGCTGAGTGGAACGGATGTCTATGGAAAGAAACACAGCTATGAGAAACAGATTAAGTTTACCAAAGCAGAGGTCGAGAAACAGATGAAAGATCATCCTGGCGATCCGATCGAACTTTCTGTTACTTTTGACAATCTGGAATATGGTACATATACATGTGATGAAGGCGGTATGCTGAAATACTTTAAGTTAAAGAGTCTGACAAGTGACAGCAGCAATGCGACAATAGACCAGAAGAATGGTACGGTAACCTTTGAGATCGGACCTGTAGGAACGACAGCCAAGGCACAGCTAAAAGGAACCGCGAAGTTTACAAACCAGATGATCCGAGGATCTATCAAACTTGTAAAGAAAGATTCCAACGGACGAGCCTTAAAAGATGTGAAATTTGCGATCAGCTCTTCTGACGGTGCACAGGTAGCCATAGCAAAGACCGATGCTGCAGGAGAGATCACCTTTGACGGTCTGATTCCGGATACTTATACGATCACGGAGATAAAGACAAAAGAAGGAAAGACACTGTTAAAAGAACCGATCACAGCAACGATTCCACTGACCATGTCACAGGCAGAGGTCGATAAGCAGAATGTCGATACGAGCAAAGCGATCAAACAGGGAAGTAACTATTATTTCTATCATCTGACCTATGAGGTAACGAATGATTCCAGACTCGATCTTCCAAAGACAGGAGGATGGATCGATTATCTTCCACTTGCAGGCGGAATGATCCTGATCCTTGGCGGATTGTTTGTATATTACAGAAAGAAAAGGAGAAAGATGTGAAGAAAAACCAAGATGAAGAGATTAATAAAGAAATTGTAAAATCAGTAATCAGTCAAGGAATCCCAGTTGAAAAGTTCTTTGAGCTTGGTGGAGAAATAATAAAGTTAGACACAAGCCCTAACTCAACACATGTTAATGTGTTTGAGATGGCAGGGATCGATCCAAAGAAAGTGGAAGAAAACACGAAACTGATTAATGACCTGATTAATTCTATGAAAGAATAATGAAAAGAGTCCAGATACACGATTTAGTGATGTGTCTGGACTCTTTTTATTATTTTAAATATTGTCAAAACTTATTTGAGTAGTAGAAAAAGTATTGAAAAATCAAATGATTTTGATTATAATATACTTAACAAGGAAGTCGGCACGATGGAGCAAACCCATCCGCCCCGGCGAACATATTACTTAAATAGTCGTTCTATTCTTTCCAGGGGACAGGACGACTATTTTTTATTCGTATAATTCAGAATGGCAATAATTAATAATGCTATATTTATGATAATCATAAATTCTTCATATGTACTCATAATATCACCCTCCTTCCGCAAAGCTCGGAACGGAGAGCATGGCCGTCTGACGACTTCCTAGTTAAGTATATTATATCTTTTTTCTTAATATTGAAATTATAATAAAGATCCCAAAAGATTATCGGACTATCTGGGATCTTTATTATTTACAACAGTTGTAGTTTTGAATCCTTTTTAGTATAACAGAAATCCCAAGAAATACAACGATTTTAACAAGAAAAACTTAAAAAAATCCTTGTATTTCTTAGGATTTCTACAGTACCTGTGATAAAATATAAGTAACGGGAATATAAAAGAAAGAGAAAAGGAGTTTAATTTTTATGAAAAAATGGAAACAAAGGATTGCTTTATTTCTGAGTGTGATTTTGAGTATAACTAGTGTTTTTACCTGGAATAGTACGATTAGAGTTCACGCAGAAGAAGCGGTAATTAAGTCATCTGCAGATGGCTTTGAATATCGGTATCAATCTGATACACATGAGTATCTTTGCACAAGTGATAAAACACAGGTTTATGATGATTATAGGGATGCAATCAAAGGACTTGCAGATATATCCAGAAAGATCCTGGTTGAGCGTAAAGTAGAACCATTTATCGTCAAGATACCAGTAGAGATCAAAGCGGATCAGAAAGTAGCTGATATCGAAAATGCATCGAATCCGTTCAATGATGCCGTTCAGAAAGAAACTTATAAAGAAACAGGGAATCCGGATGAAGGACAGGGATTGGCACAGTTTCTTTATGCAAGAGGAAATCTTATGAACGATAAGTTAGATAAGATCACATATGATGAAAGTAGTAAATCTTACAAAGGTGTGTTTTATTATCATACATTAAGTCATAAGTATTCAGAAAGATATTCTCAGACGATTACAAAGTTAAAAGAGATTATGGATAGTCTGAATTTGGATGGAAAATCAGATTACGAAAAATGTATAGCAATTCGTAAATGGATTGCAAAAAACGTAAAATATGATGATGAATTTTTTAAAAATGCGGAAAGTTGTCCAAGAAAAAATGCTCATGATATGACAGGAGCTGTATTAGATGGTTATGCTGTATGTGATGGTTATGCATATCTTTTTCACTACATGGCAAATGCTGCAGGTTTACTAACATTAGTTGAGCATGGAGTGTTAAAGGGAAGTGGAAATCATGCTTGGAACTTGGTACAGATTGATGGAACATTTTATTATACCGATTGTACAGGAGGAATATCCTTAGACAAAAATGGTGAGCCAACAGCAGAATTTTTATATGGTCAGGATTATATGTTTAATCTTGATGTCACACCAAAAAATAATGATATCGAAAATACATATTCCAATATATCTAAAGATGATTGGTTAAAGGATCACTCTGTTTGTAAAGGAAAACATAATTTAGTAGAAAATGGTGGTAGATATCCGACATGTGAAGCTATGGGAACTACAGAGTATCATTGTACAAATACAGGCTGTAACTATATCGAAAGAATATATACAGATCCACCAAAAGGACACAATTACGACTACACCAACGGCGAGATCATTCAGTCTCAAGACTGCACACATCCAGAAATAACCAGATATCGTTGTACACGTTGTAAAGATCCGAAGGATGTAGAAACCAAACCATCCCTGGGTGGCCACAAATGGAAGGCAGGAGATATCACCAAAGAGCCAACATGTACAGTCAACGGAGAACAACAATACACATGCACTGTCTGTAATCAGACCAAAACAGAACCAGTCAAAGCAACAGGACATGACTGGCAGATTAATAAAATATTAAGTGCAGCGACCTGCACCTCCAACGGGATCGCAAGATACATTTGTAAGACATGCGGATACGGTGAAAACCACACGATCACTGCAACTGGCCATAAACCAGAGATCAGAAACAAGAAAGAAGCGACCTGCTCTAGCACAGGCTATACCGGAGACACCTACTGCAGCGTATGTAATAAAAAACTAAGCTCTGGAGAAACGATCGCCAAGAAAGAACATACCTGGGTAAAACAGGACAACATCCCTGCAACTTGTGAAAAAGGCGGGATGGAAGTAGAAAAATGCAGCGTATGCGGAGAAACAAAAGAAACACAGATCAGTGATCCATTAGGACACGACTACGGGGAATGGAAGGTTACCAAAGAACCAACCTGCACAAAATACGGAACGAAAAAACGTATCTGTAAACGTTGTAATGAATATGAGATTGATGTGATCGACCCGACAGGGCATCAACATACAAAGATCATCGATCAGAAAAAAGCTACGTGCGAGGAAAAAGGTTATTCCGGAGATCTGTATTGTGAAGACTGCCGCCTGATCATCCAGTTAGGACATGACATTGCCGCAACGGGACACACATGGGATGACGGAGAGATCACAAAAGAGCCAACACAGACAGCAACAGGGATTAAGACCTATACATGTAAAACATGTCATAAGACCAGAACAGAGACGATCCCGATGTTAAAAGGACATCACTGGGATGATGGAACTGTTATAAAGGAACCAACGTGTACCGAATCAGGCGAAAAGATCTATCACTGTACCGATGAAGACTGCAACGAATCTTACACAGAGACCATCAAAGCCACAGGACATCAGCATACCAAACTGATCAGGAAAAAAGAAGCTGCCTGCGAAGAGGAAGGCTACAGCGGAGATACCTACTGTGAGGACTGTAAGCAGATCATAAAAGCAGGAAAAATAATAAGTCCAACAGGACATATTAATACGGAAATCCGCAATAAAAGGACTGCTACATGCGAATCCGAAGGTTATACTGGGGATACATACTGCATCACATGTAATAAAAAGTTGAAAGACGGTCAAACGATCCCTAAAACAGATCATAACTGGACCATCAAAGAAATACCAGCGACATGTGAATCAGACGGATCAAGAACATATATATGTGATACATGCAAGGAAACAAAGGTACAATCCATCAAAGCCACAGGACATACTTATGGAGCATGGATCACAACGCAGTCAGCAACTGTCTTCAATCCTGAACAGCAAAAACGCACGTGCAGCAAGTGTGGAAAAGAGGAATATAGAACCAACGGAAATAATCTTACTCCAACGATTCGCACCAATGCAGCATCATTAAAGTTTAAAAAGAAGCAGTCCACAAGCAAGTTCAAGATCACAGGTTTAGCTAAAGGAGACTATATCAAGTCTTTTACAAGCAGCAATAAAAAGCTAATTACAATCACAGGCAACAAAACAGGCACATGCAAGATCAAAGCAGCCAATAAAACAGGAAAAACTAAGATCACGATCACACTAGCAAGCGGACTTAAAAAGACGATCACAGTCACAATCCAGAAAAAAGCCATCACAGCAACAGCGATCAAGAACGTGCAAAAGAACATAACGCTAAACAAAAAGCAGACATACCAGTTAAAACCGATGATTGAACCGATCACATACGTCGGTAAAGCAAAATACAAATCTTCCAACAAAAAGATTGCCAAAGTATCTTCAACCGGAAAGATCACAGCGATCAAACCAGGAAAAGTAAAGATTACAATCAGTGTTGGTAAGAAAAAATTTGTTAGCAATGTAATTATAAAAAAATAATTTTTTATAAACGAAAAACCAGAGTGTATAATCTCTGGTTTTTCGTTTTTGGTCCTTACAGACTATTCATTTCATTTTGCCTAAATGCATTATATTATATTTATTTTGCTTGCGATTACAAGTAACTGCAATATTGAATGAGTTATTTTTTTCAATGATAAAAAAGTTCTTATATTTTTTAGGTTTTTCAGAGTACTCATGATAAAATTTAATAAAATAAACAGGAAGGAGTCAATTTTATGGAAAAAGTCGAAATACAGATAACAAAGGGGTTAACAGAAGAAACAACGGAGGAAATTACGCTGCTAGGTCATATTTTGGAAAATGCAGATGGATTAAAGGTATTTTCGGAATTGATAAATCATGTGATTTCAGAGAATGCAGAATCTATTCTTTTAGAAAAGAAGAAGCTGCTAGCTATTTTACAAGTGGAGGAAGATGATTTAGATGAGATGATGGAAAAAATTATAGATGACATTATAAGAAGTCAGATTGAAATAATTGAAAAGGAACATAAAAAAACAGGATTTAAAATTGTTTCAATATTTGAAATGGTTACATATGATCCAGAAGAAGGGCTAACAATTCAAATAACAAAGACCGTTAAACCATATTTGAAGAATTTAATATAATAATAAAAACAGATTTATTAGCAAAAATGGACGATCGAGCAAATCAAACTAATATTCTGCAAAAATGGTTCAAATACCATATCTAGTGTATTTGAGCCATTTTTGCAGAATGTTAGTTTTTGAATGATAGATAGAATTTTTTGCATCTTCTAGTTCGTATCTTATAAAAAGATTAATAGAAAACTTAAATAGACACATAAAAGTGCGATAAAAACGCAAACAGGAAGTAAACGTTTTTTTATAAGTGAGGCAAGGTAAAGAGGAAATAAAATTGCAAACAATATTTTTGCTAGATGCAAAATGCCCCATTTTAGTAAGCATTTAAAAAGCAGGTTAATAATTGTGGTACTAATTTTTTTAAACATATTTAATACTCCTTTATTTTGTAAAATTTAAAAGTGACATAGTAAATATGTAGGATGAGAAAAAGAATAACTGTAGGAATAAAAACAGCAATATTACCCTCTTTACATAGAACATACGTTCTTGTATAATCTTAATATGAGGTGATGACATGTTAGATGAAAAAGAATTGAAAAAAACAAAACGTGTAAATATAACAGGTGAAATTCCAAATGGAAGATTACAGATTTTAGATAATAATGGTAAGATAAAAGAATTTAGATTAAGAAAAATGACAATTGCTGGAGCAAGAACAGAAATTGACCAGTGTAATAGAGAAAATTATTGTGTTTATTATAAGGGAGTTGTAGAAATTTTAGATCGATTCCACATAAACAGTTATAAGAAGACTTTTAAGTATATCCTTAAAAGTAAGAAGTGGTTTATATGTGGGAATTACGATGATATAATAAAAGCACATAGATAAGTAATAAAGATAGGAATTAGAGAGGAAAATAGACATGTTTTTAGAAAATGAATTTTATCTAATGAATAAAGATGATCGGATATTAAGATTTACTTGCGATAATTCTCCTCTTGGTGTGAGTTTTAAAGAAGAAGAATCCTATGAAGAAATACGACCATATGGATATGATGGAATAGGACAGTGGATCAGTCAGAGACAGGCTCCAAAACATCGCCAGTATATTGCAGACTTGTTAAGAATGTGTGGTTGTTATAATCTGGATGGATTTATCAGAGTGACACATGCCCTTTCATTAAATGATACATTTTGGATTAAAACTGTAGATAGTAAATTACAGTGGAAAAATGTTTCTCTGTATGAAAATCAATTTGATGAAACGATTGCGAAGATAGCATTTGAAGGTGGGCTTTATGGAAAAGAGTTTACGACCACTTCACCGGAATTTGGTACGTCAGGTAGTTTTGCAAAATGTTGGGTAAAAGAAGATGATGGAATCTATCTGTTAAAGAGAGGAAGCGAGGGAGCAAGAAATGCTGGATTAGAGCCTTATTCAGAAATGTATTCATCTCAGATTGCCAGGATAATATGCAGAGATGCAGTAGAATATAGTGTTGAGAAATATCATAATAAAATAGCATCGAAATGTAGGTTGTTTACATCGGAGCAGGAAGGGTATGTTCCAATTACAAAATTTTTTGGAAAAATTGTTTCAGTAAAAGAAATATTAGAAAAATTTGAACAGCATGGATGTGAAGATGATTTTCGACGAATGATTGTATTAGATGCTTTGATTTTGAATACGGATCGTCATATGGGCAATTATGGATTTATGGTAGATAATGATACAATGCAGATAAAAAGAATGGCTCCAATGTTTGATCATAATCAAGCTTTGTTACCATATGCAGAACAGGAAGATTTTGAAAATCTGGATGTATATTTAGCATCAAGACCAACACAGATTGGAGAAGATTTCAATGAGATCGCTCATGCATTATTAACTCCTGAAATACGAAATGACCTAAAAAATTTGAGAGGGTTTGAATTCCAGAGAAATGACGAATTTGATCTTCCAGAAGAACGTCTGCAGAAATTAAATAAATTAGTTGATCAGCAAATCGATGGAATTCTTGAGTGTAAACGATTGTATGTTCCATCTAATGAATATGAAAATGTCAGATATCAACCAGAACAATATGATGACTTATCTCCAGAATCAAAAGAGATAGATGAAGAATTGGAGATATAGATGACTATAAAGAGTAGGTAGCTATCCTTAGCGGATAGCTGCTTTTTTTATGTAAAAATGTAACTTATATTCCCGGGGAACATAAGTAAAATAAAATCCCTTTTTCGAGCGGTTCCCCAAGGGAACCCCTTTTTTCTCCAACCGAAAGTTTTTGGTATCCACCTTCGAAATTTGTTTTCAGAATCTTTGCTTATTCGTATTTGCAGATGTGCATTATACCAATTTTCTTTATAGTTGCAAGGGACGTTCCTTAATGCTCGCAAAGCTCCGCTTACCACTTGAACCCTTGCAGCTATAAAGAAAATTGATATTGAAAATGCACGCAAACCCGAGATAAGCAAAGACTCAGAAAGCAAATTTACGAAAGGAGGAAAAACACAAAAATAAATGTTTCCGAAAAAATTTAAACGCACCCCTCAAAAAAAGCTTCAGATCTTGAAAGCAAATTTTATGATCGGTTGTAGTTTAAAACATTAAAATTAAAAAGTTTGGAAGGAGAAAATTTTATGAGATACGTAATTGGAATTATTGCAGGAGTGGTTTTGATCATGGGAGCTGTTGGTGGAATGGAGAATGATACATTAAATATTACTTATAGTCTGAAGATGATGGTGATCGGAGTGATTTTAATTTATGAATGTTATATAATAAGGCAGAAAAAAAGGTAATTTGATCAAGAGATAGTTGCTATAAACTTTGATTCCTCGGAAATCAAAGTCAAACTGATTCAACTTGACACAAACATAATACTATGGAAAAATGAAATATGAATGGAGGGTGAAAATGCACGAAAAAATTTATAAAGCTTTTCATCAGGATATTTCATTAGATAATTATAATGAATTAGACGAATTAAAGGAAAAGTTTGAAAGTATGAAACCATTTAATGAATATGAAAAAGATGGTTTAAAAAGCTATGATGACGCATTTTTAGTTAGGTTTACTTATGAGTCGAATGCAATAGAAGGGAGTACGTTGTCATTAGGAGATACGGAGCTTGTATTGGAAGGAGAATTTACTCCAAATAATAATCAACGATTAAGAGAAATATTTTCAGCCAGAGGATGTGCAGATGGATGTGCGTATATTGAAAAAGAATTGGAAAATGACAGAAAGTTTACAGAAAATTTTATAAAAGATATATATGAAAGAACTACTTTAGATTGTCAGCCAAGAATTAGAGGAACTTATATAATTGCACCAGTATATATTCAAGGATCTTTAACAGAACCAGTTGATCCAATACAAATTAGAGAGTTAATGCCGACCCTGTTATATGCATATGAAAATTCAGATGCACATCCTATTGCAAAGGCTGCAGCATTCCATGCAATGTTTGAAAATATACATCCATTTCAGGATGGAAATGGGAGAACAGGAAGACTGATTTTAAATTATATGCTGGAAAAAGAAGGATATCCACCAATTGCATTAAAGCATGATGCCAAGCAGGATTATAAGAAATCTTTAGAAGAGTGGCAGGTTCGAGGAAATCCAAAAATGTTTCTGGATGTTGTTAAAAATTGTGTTTTAGATGAACTGCAGGAAAGAATTCATATAATAACAGTTACAAGAGAAACAATGAAAGCATTAAATATGGACTTGAATTATGAGAACAGCAAAGAGCAGATGGAATTAGATGATGATTTAGAAATATAATGGAATAAAAGAAAAGACAGTTGCTAGAATTAGTGACTGTCTTTTTGCGTTGTCAAAATTTATAATAGATACTTTGCTTCCCGGGGAATCAAAGTAAAAAAGGCAACTTATGTTCCCAGGGAACATAAGTGAAAATATCCGAATTCCCTTCTCGAACGGTTCCCCAAGGGAACCCCTTTTTTCTCCAACCAATCGTTTCATATTTTTCACCTCACCTTATAGCAAATGGATTTCTTAATTTACTTCCAGAGTCTTCACTTATCGGTTTGCTGATGTGCATCATAGCAGGATTTATACCTGTTACAAGGGACGTTCCTTAATGCTCACAAGCGATGCTTGCTCCGCTTACCACTTAAACCCTTGTAACAGGTATAAATCCTGCTATTGACAGATGCACGCAAACCCGAAAGATAAGTGAAGACTCAGAAAATAAATTAAGAAATCCATTTGCTATAAAGTGAGGTGAAAAATATGAAACGATTGTTTCCGAAAAACAAAATACGCTCCCCGTGCAGAAAAAGATCAGATCTTGAAAATAAATTTTTCGGTTCTGAAAGTTAAGAAGCAAACAAATTCAAGTAATTACAAGGAGAAAAGAAAATGACAAAAAATGATATTGTTAACGAATTAAATAAAATGGGATATGAAGTAAGAGAAGAAAATGTTGTAAAAAATGGCGTAGAATTTTTGGGAATCAGTATCATTGATTCTGACAGATATATGATTCCAGTATTTTATGTAGAAGATATAATAATGAAAGCAGAGCAAAGCGGTGCAACAGTAAAAGAAATTGTAAGAGATATGCTTAAGATTCATAACGATGCATTACGTGAGAGTGAAGAATTAAACAAACCAATACACTTTAATAGAGAAGATTTTTTAAAACGACTTTATGTAGGAGTTCAAAAGGAAAGCAAAGAAGATATTATAAAATACAAAACAGAATTTGAAGGAATCGAAAAATATTTATTTTTGAGAATGGAAGCATTAAACGATGCAATTTACTCAGCAAAAATTTCAAAAAATATATTGAAAAACGTGGATGTTGACGAATCCGAAGCATGGGAAACAGCAGAAAATAATGTTAAAAAAGAAACAGAAATTATACAATTATCAGGATTTCCAATGAGTGCAGAAGAATGCGAAATGTTTGTAATTTCTAATAAGTCTAGATTCAGAGGAGCATCAGCAGTGTTAAATAAAAAAGTTATGAAAGCATTTGCAAATCTGGTAAATACAAAGAAAATTATGATACTTCCATCTTCTATCCATGAAATGATTTTGATTCCGTGTCACGATTGTGAATATGATATAGAAAGTTGTTCAGAAATTGTTAAACTTGTAAATGAAAATGAGGTAGAACTGACAGAGCAATTGACTGACAGAGCATATATTATTGAAGTATAATTTAACTTATGTTCCCAGGGAACATAAGTGGAAATGAGGAATTAACTTTATCCAATGAAATCAATTTTATGATTTCATTGGATAAAGAAAAGATTATATTTAGGAGTTGTTGAAAATGATAAAAACAAAAAAATGTAGTATAATAATACTAAAGGATGGAAGGAAAAAGAAATGAACATAAAGATATATCAAAAATTATGTGCTGAATCAAAAATTCTTTGGACACAACATTGTTTACAAAGAATGCAAGAAAGAGATATTAGTCGGTTAGATGTAAAGAATGGGATTGCAACAGGTGAAATTATAGAGGATTATCCAGACGATTATCCCAACCCAAGTTGTTTGATTTTTGGATATAATGTGAATGGGCATATTTTGCATATTGTTGCTGGGTGTGATAATATAAATATATATATTATTACCGCATATTATCCAGATACAAAAAAATTTGAAAATGATTTAAAGACTCGAAGAAAGAGGTGAGGAATATGTGTATGTATTGTAAAAATAGCACAACTATAAATAGTACGACTACACATGTTGTAAATTATAAAAACTGTATTATTGTGATTAAAAATGTTCCATGTCTTGAATGTGAACAGTGTGGAGAAAAGTATTATACAGATGAGGTTGCTGAACGTCTTGAGATAATTGTTAATATGGCAAAAAAATTAATGCAAGAAATAGCTGTTATTGATTATCCACAAGTGGCTTGATGTAATTAAATATTGGTAGAGAATTATTAAAAAGAAAAGGCTTCGTAATATAGAAATATATTTATGAAGCCTTTTTTGAATAACTTTGATTCCTGAGGAAGATAAGTAAAATTTAATATATGATAAATTGTAAAGATTCTTAAAATGGAGAAAAGGCACCCATATAATGGATGCCATAAATGATATTTAATATTATTAAATAAATTAAATAAGATTATCTTAATTATAATAATGTTAGAATATTTTGTCAATAGATAATTACAATAGAAACTTTGATTCCCTGGGAACATAAGTAGTTTAGAAATGAAAGAAAAGAAAGTCTCCATGGTAAAGAAATATATCATGGGGATTTTTTGAATAACTTGTGTTCCCGAGGAATCAAAGTGAATTTTTAATTCACGGCTGCGATAGCAGAGTTTTCTTTTCAATGATTATGCCACTTTGAGGAGCAAAGTGGAAATTTAAATTCTTTGAATTTAAAGCAAGCATCCTATTTGTCCGACGACAAATAGAGCTTGTTGGTGCACATCCCCAAACCCCTTGAATATATGGGAAGTATCCCAAACCCTCTGAATTATAGTAAGATATCAAAAAGAAAAGTAAGGCTTACTTTGATTCCTTGGGAATCAAAGTTTTAATAGAATAATTATTGAAGAAAAAAAGGATTTAGAATATAATATCATAGAAGTCATTTTGGCATTTTTGTGAAGAAGAGGTAGATTATGAATCTAAAAATAAAAGATTTTGGTGTAATAAAAAATGCAGATATAAAAGTTGATGGAATAACGGTTATAACTGGGAATAATAATACTGGGAAAAGTACAATAGGAAAAGTATTTTTTTCTTACTTTAATAGTTTTCATGATATGGAAATAAAAATTGATAATGTGCTAAAAAAGAAGCGATATGCAGATTATATGGAATATTTAACAAATGTACTATTAGACATTCCAGAATTAAAAGATATTTCTCGTCAATTTATAAGAATATCTATAAGAAAATTAAGTAATAAATTTGTGTGGAATAAAGAACCTGTTGAGGGAGATGAAATAGAAAAAATAATTCAAGAAGTAGGGAATCGATATAACGTACAATCACAGGATATTAAAATAATTCAAAAACTTATGGTTCGAGCTTCTGAAGAAAAATTATTTGATAAGTATAACGCAGATATTGATGAATCGGAAATTGAAAAAGAAATTGTTACAAGATATTTTAATTTGATATTTGATGGACAAATAAATTCATTGTCCGAACAGAAAGATGCAAATATTAGCATTAATATTCAAGGAAAAAATTTAAGCTTAGTGTTTATAGATAATCAATGTCAATCAATAGTGGGTAATTTAACCATCTTACATCAAGCATTTTATTTGGATGATCCATTTATTGCGGATGAACTGAATGATAGATTAAGAAATTTAAGTTTATATGATGAAAATCAGTTATTATCTATACGAGAACATTTGCTTTTGAATCTGTCAGATTTGCAAGAAAATAGTTTGGATAAGGTAGCAGATGCGGTTATCTTTAAGGATAAATTGGGAGAAATAGATACTCTTTTAAATAATGTTGTTGAAGGAGAATTTATTATAGATAATGACGGATTAAAACTAAATCAAGTGAAATATATGAGACCAATCAAAGTTTCAAATTTATCAACAGGATTGAAATCTTTTGTTATTATCAAAAGATTATTAGAATTGGGAAATTTAAGGAATAAAGATGTTTTGATTTTGGATGAACCAGAAATTCATTTGCATCCGGAATGGCAAATTATTTATGCTAAATTAATTGTATTATTACAACAAAAATTTGACTTATCTATTATTGTTACAACACATAGTGTAGAATTTTTAGATGCGATTGATTACTATAGTAAGTATTATAAAATAAATGATAAATGCAATTACTATATGTCCGTGGAAAAAGATGGAGGATTTGAATTTCAGCATGTAGAAGGTGATCTGGATAAAATTTATGAAAAAATGATTCGTCCAGGTCTGATCTTAGATAAACTGAAATACAATTTAGAAGAGAATGAATAACTATGCACAAATAAAACATATTATTGAGCAGTATATAGAAAAAAATGGGTTTGATACAGACATTGAATCTAGTATTAAAGAAACTTCGTATGATAAAACAAATAACAGTTATTTGTGTGATTTTGGAGAAGATTTCAAGGTTATAGATATGGACGTGATTGCAAAGGATGTCTATGGGAAAATATATCCATCAGGAAAAACAAGATCAACTGCAGATGCATTTTTTGTTTTAGAAAATGGTCAATGGTATTTTGTAGAATTTAAAAATTCTAAAATAGATAATTCTAAATTGAAATACAAAGTACAATTAAAAGCTTATGAAAATTTGCACATGCTTTTTGATATTTTATATGAAATGAAGGAATTGCTAGATGAATTGGGATGTGTGGAAAATCCAATAGATTTTATAAGAAAAAATGTGATTTATATATTAGTATGTAGTGAAGAAAAAAATATTCGAGAAGCAGGTTATATTAGGAATTCTAAAAGAATAAAAGAACAATACGTTCCTGGCTTCTTGGAAGAACTAAATAGTAGTATATTTAAAGAAGCATATGTTTTAACAGAAGAGTTTTTTCGTCGTGAATTTATTAAAAATTAAATGATGGATTATATTTAAAACACGGTTTGGATAATAAAAATATTCAAACCGTGTTTTTTCGTGGAATATTTTTTAGAACTTTGCTTCCCAGGGAATCAAAGTACAACAATTTAATAATGCAAAACCTCTAAAATTGAAAAGGTAACTTATTTATTATTTATTCAATTTTGGAGGTATAAATGAATAACAATATAAAAGAATATGGATACATAAGAGTATCTAGCAAAACACAAAATGTAGCTCGACAGATAAAAATGATGAAAGAGAGAGGGATACCGGATAAAAGAATTTACATAGATAAAATGTCGGGAAGAAATTTCGAAAGAAAAGAATACAAAAAATTATTAGCAAAATTAGATTCAAATGCTGTTTTATATATACCTGAGATTGATCGCTTGGGGCGAAACTATGAAGAAATATTAGAACAATGGAGAGTTATAACAAAAGAAATAAGGGCGGCAATTGTTGTATTAGATATGCCATTGCTAGATACAAGAAATAAAGATAAAGATCTGATGGGAACATTTATAGCAGATTTGGTATTACAAATTTTAAGTTATGTTGCAGAAACAGAGCGAATAAAAATTAAAGAAAGACAACGACAGGGAATTGATGCAGCAATGGAACGAGGAGTAGCATTTGGAAGACCAGAAAGAGAAGTGCCAGAGAATTTTTATCCATTGGTTAAACTATGGATAAAGAAAAAGGTAACAGTTAGAGAGGCAGCAGAATTATGTAATATGCCAAGATCCACTTTTTATGCGAAGGCAAGAAAAATAATGGAAGCATGTTAGTCTACTTATGTTCCCAGGGAATCAAAGTTACGAAGAAAGACCAAAACAGTTTGTTTTGGTCCTTTTGAAAAAGTATGAAAAAAAATATCCAGAAAACTGTACTTTTCTGGACAAATTTATCTATTAATATAATACACTAGAAAGTGCAAAAAATCAATGTATTTTTACAAAAAAGACAATATTTTGTAAAATTTCTAAAAGTACACTTTTTAGGACAAATGGGACATTGATAATAGAATAGTTGCATGAATTACATATGAATGAAACTTCGGCATGGCTGTTGCGTACAGGTGTCGCTTCCGATCAGAATCGGCAGATATAACCGCATGGTGTTTTTAGAAAGTTGATGATACATGTAGGATATATGAAGGAGTTGAACAGAATATAATTGATACTCTTGGTTTGTGTAACCGAAAAAATTTTAATATAGGAAAGCAAATAAAAAATTGTTTTCTTCCTTATATTAAAATGGCTGTGCTATCGGCCTGATACGGGCAATAAAAATTTAATCAACTTGAATCGTTGAAAAAACATTTCTTATTTTAAGTTCACTGTACACATAAGTAAGGAATGTTTTTTTGATGTTCAAAAATATTTATTGATGACTGGAGGTGCAATTATGATTGCAGAACAAAAAGAAAAAAATGTGTATCTTGAATTGGCAGATAAACCATTACTTACACTAAAAGAATTTTGCATATATCTTGGAATTGGTCAAACAAAAGCCAGAGAGTTGATAAAATCAAAAGATTGCACGTTTTCTTTAAAAATAGGAAATAGATGGTATATAAATAAAAGACTATTAGATAAGTGGCTATCTAAAAAAACATTAAAGAAGTAGAACAGGAATCATAAATATGGTATATTGATTAAGTTAGAACCATAAGATGATTCGCTAAAGGAGGATCTCTAATGGGAAAAAGTATAAATGGAGAAGATTTAGGTAAAGGATATTATCAAAAAGCTAATGGACTATATTATGCAAAAAAGGGAGTTGCAGGTGAAGAAATTTATGATTCTGATATGAACCTGGAGCAACTGAAACGAAGGATCAATAAAAGAATAAAAATTATAAAAGAAGGTCCTGGAGTTATTTTTAAAAATGCTACATTGAATGAATGGTTCATGTGGTGGTATGAAAAATATAAAGCACCACGACTTGCAGAGCAGAGTGCAGTAAATGTTTTATCAAAATATAAAAATATAATGGCAGAGCAATTTGGCGGTTCAAAATTAAAATTAATTACGGAATTAGATGTTATTGATTTTTTAGAAGCTTGGACAAAAAATCCTACACATGCTGTAAGTTCTATGAATAGCTGTTTGGGATATATGAATGATTGTTTTGAAAAAGCAATTGATTATAACCTTATAAAATTTAATCCATTTAAAGATAAAAAGATTAATGAAAAAAGATGTATTCAAGAGGTAAAAGATAAAGAACTTTCTTATCAGTACTTATCTAAAAGCGATCAAGAAATACTATTGCAGTATTTTTATGAAAATAATCATTGGTATTATGCAATGATATATGTAGCGTTATATACAGGAATGCGAGTTGGAGAAGTCGGAGGATTACAATGGAAGGATATAGATTTTGAGAAAAAAATAATCTATATTCGCAGAGCATTAGTAAATTTTTATGCTGATGGAAAAAAGAGATTGTTTTTATCATCAACTAAAACAGAGAATTCTGTGAGGATAATTCCCTTTGTGAAAGATGTTGGTGTTATTTTAGAAAAATGGTATGAAATCAGTAAGGATTTTTTGAAAATGCAGAAGATCAATGGATATTGGAAAGGCAATGAAGAGGAATTTGGGGATTTAGTATTCACTACTAAATTGGGAACACCAGTAACCAGATATCAATTTGAAAAAATACTAAACAATTTTGAAAAGTCTTATAATAAGGAAGAGAAATTGTTATCAACGATTGAACAAAGGATTCCAATGTATTTTCCACACTCATATCCTCATATGTTACGACATACTTTCTGCACATACTTGATTAAAGCAGGAATTGATGTTAAAATAGTACAGCGTCTTATGGGACATAAACATTTATCAACCACATTAGAAGTTTACTATCATGTTCAAGAATCTGATATGTTCGATGAGATAGAAGTGTTTAATAAGAGGGAGGTTGATACTTTGAAGACATCTTACATTAATATGTTATATACAAAGACATCGTAAGATCTTCAATGAGAAGTTTAATGTTTGTAAAGATTGAATAATTGAATATATCAGATATAATATATTTGACCAGGCCGAAAGCGGTTTAGGTATGCTTATAAATTGATTTCAAATATAATGAAGAAAAAAACTTCAACGATTCAAGTTGGTTTTACTATAAATTGTTGTAAGTAAGAGAGTTTAGCTGGAAAAGGTAGCAAAACAGTTGAAATAATTGATTGATTCTTTGTTAGAGTTAATTTGATATTTTTTTAGTGAGTATTGAAGGGCATATATCCTTGTATTGAGGGTGTGTGTCCTTTTTATTATTTGAAAATATTTAGATTTAAATCTAATATGATGGCACATATCTTCTAATTGGTATGTGTTTCTATTGTGGATAACTTGTTGGTAGAAAGTATATGTATGATCTGCTATACTATATTATAGAAAAAAGAAAACAAATATTTAGAAAGTTATTTTCTTAAATTTAATAGTTGATGATTGAATCTATATGGAGTATATAACAAGAGAGGAAGAATTATGGAAAATTCAAAATCTGAAGAATTAATATCTGGTTTAGTAACAGCATTTATTGATCAATCTGGTAATTCAAATTTAGCATACCGTCCAGAATTTGTTTATAATGATCATAAACAAGGAAAGAAAGTTCTTGTTTCTTTGGAACAAGAATTAAAACGATGTGATGAGTTCTTTATCAGTGTAGCATTTATCACTGATAGTGGATTTGAATCTCTATCTATGATTTTAAAAGAACTAGAACAAAAAGGAGTTCCAGGGAAAATTCTTACGACAGACTACTTAACATTTAGTCAGCCAAAAGCATTAGATCGATTAGCTCAACTGAAAAACATTGAATTAAAAATGTTTCGAACGAATTCTGAGGTTGGAGGATTCCATACAAAAGGATATATATTCCGTGAAGATGAATTATACCGAATTATTATAGGAAGTTCCAATATGACATCCAGTGCAATTACAGAAAATAGGGAATGGAATACAAAGATAGTTTCCACAGAACAAGGCGAAGTTGCACAAGAAATTTTAAATGAATTTAAGAATTTATGGATGTCACCAAATAGTCAATATTATGAAGAATTCATTGATGATTATAAAGAGCGATATTTAAAAAATCAAATCATCAAAAAACAGCAAAGACAAGCAGCAAAAGAACAAATTGTTGATTTTGAAAGCTATAAATTAAAACCAAATAAGATGCAGTTAGCTTTTATCAATAATCTTATGGAGATGAGATCAGAAGGAATAGAAAAGGCTTTACTGTTATCCAGTACAGGAACTGGAAAGACTTATGCATCAGCCTTTGCCGTTCGAGAGCTAGGATATCAGAAGGTTTTATTTTTAGTACATAGAAACCAAATTGCAGAACAAGCATTAAAATCATACCAAAAAGTTTTTGGGCCGTCTGTTACGATGGGATTAGTTACTGGTAAATCTCATGATTATAGTGCAGATTTTATTTTTGCGACAGTACAGACATTGTCAAAAACTGAAAATTTAGAAAGATTTGCAAGAGATCATTTTGAATGTTGCATCTATGATGAAGCTCATCATACCTCAGCAGATAGTTATAAAAAGGTTATGGATTACTTTACTCCACAATTTACACTGGGAATGACAGCAACACCTGATAAAAGAGATGATCATATAGAAGGTCGTAATATTTATGAGATCTTTGATCACAACATTGCATACGAGATTCGATTGCAAAAAGCAATGGAAGAAGATTTATTATGTCCATTTCATTATTTTGGAATTACCGATTTAGAAATTGTTGATGATACAATGGTCAATGGAAACAAGTTGACAAAAGAAAAAAAGCTACAGAATTTTAGATTTTTGACCTCAGATGAACGTGTAAAATATGTGATGGAACAGGCAGAATACTATGGCTACAGTGGTAATCGAGTAAAAGGTTTGATCTTTTGCAGCAGAATTGAAGAAGCAAATGAATTATCAAAGAAATTTAATGAATATGGTTGGCGTACATTAGCATTAAGCGGCGCAGATTCAGAAGAAGTTCGAAGAGATGCGATTGAACGTTTGGTTAATGACGATATCAATGAGTTAGATTATATTTTATCCGTAGATATTTTTAGTGAAGGTGTTGATGTACCAGAGATTAATCAGGTAATTATGCTAAGACCAACACAGTCACCGATTGTATTTATCCAACAATTAGGACGAGGACTTCGAAAAGCAGAAGATAAAGAATATGTTGTAATACTTGATTTTATTGGAAATTATAAGAATAACTTTATGATACCAATTGCTTTATCTGGAGATCGTAGTTACAACAAGGATAATGTAAGAAAATATGTAGTCAGTGGAAATAGTCTGATTCCGGGAGCATCTACAATTCATTTTGATGAAATATCAAAAGAACGAATATTTAATGCAGTTGATAATTTAAAAAGCATGAAAGCATTGATCAAAGAAAGCTATACTTCTTTGAAAAATAGACTGGGTAGAATTCCAAGATTGGTTGATTTTTTTGAAAATGAAGAAATCGATCCAATGATTATTATTCGAGAATATAAGACCTATCATGCAATGTTGAAAGCTATGGAGAAAAAGCAAGAAATAGAGGAACTTACAGATAGCGAAACTCTGATATTGGAATATTTATCAAAGACGATTTTAAGCGGTGTACGTCCACAAGAATTGGAATTATTGAAAATGCTATTGGAACATAATGAAGTCTCCATAGAAGAATTTCAGGAAGATGTTTCAGAAGAATTTGGCTATCTTTTGGATATGGATGCTATCCAAAATACTATTAGGATTTTACAGGGACATTTTCATATTAATTCAGCAGAACATCAAAAATATGCGCAAATTGATATTTTAAAAGTTAATGAAAATAAAAGAATTCAACGATTAAATAGTTTTGTACGTAAATTAAATGAATCGGAGTTTCGGAAAGAATTAAACGATATTATTTCGTTTGGTTTACATAGATATAAAGATAAATATAATCAAAATAAGAATCAAGGAGTTCCTTTTGTCTTGTATGAGCAATATTCAAGAAGAGATGTTTGTTTTTTAATGAATTGTGAAAAAGATTTGTCTTCTGTAATGTATGGAATGAAAAGAATAAAAGATGATGTGTTTATTTTTGTTACTTATCACAAAAAGCAAACGAAAGATATTAGCAAAAAATATGTAGATGGAAAACCTGATTATGAGGATATATTTGAAAGTAATCAAATATTTAGTTGGGATACCCAACTTGGTAAAGGTGTTAATAGTTCTTACAGTAAGAATGTAATTACAGCACCAAGAAAACATTTGATGATTCAAAAAAGAGATAGCCAAATAAAATTCTATTATTTGGGGCAATTTGATATTTTGGAAGTGAAACCAGCTAAAAAATTAAATCAAAAAGGTGAAGAACAAGATATTGCAAAATTTAGAGTGAAAATGAGAAATCCAGTTCGAGAAGACATATGGCAATATTTTCTAAGCAATGTAGATGAAGAGTAAGAGTAGAGAAAGATAAAAAGGAAGAAGAATATGAAAACAATTAAAGTAGTGGCAGCAGTTATAAAAAATGGTGATAAAATATTTGCAACACAGAGAGGATATGGTGATTTAAAAGGTGGATGGGAGTTTCCTGGGGGAAAGATTGAAGAAGGAGAAACTCCACAAGAAGCTTTGAAGAGAGAGATTATGGAAGAATTGGATACAGAAATTGAAGTTGGAGAATTGATTGATACGATAGAGTATGATTATCCGGAGTTTCATTTGTCTATGGGGTGTTATTGGTGCTCTGTAGTTCGTGGAGATTTGGTTTTGAAAGAACATGAGGCAGCTCGATGGTTGGGGAAGAATGAATTGATGGACGTTGAGTGGTTGCCGGCGGATGTTGGGTTGATTGGAAAATTAATAGAGAGATAAAAAGTAGGCATAAGTATATGGTTGATATATTTTAAACTAATGGGAATAAATTATAAGAAAACTAGATAGATTCATCTTTTGTGAAAAAAGGACTTCTATATTACAAGGGATAAATATGAATGAATATAACGTTGATCATCATGGTGGACAGAATCATATTTGAAGAAGAAATTAAATAGTTAACCTAGATATAACTAAATGTAGAGACTGTCATGGATTATTCCATTCATGGTGCAAATGAAAATAATTTTAAATTGATCAGATGGAATGACACTTTTTCTAAAATTATATTCAAAGAGTGAAAAAATGTTATAATAAAAAGAAGAGTTTTTGGAGGGTACTATGGAGAAGTTAAGATGGATACATTTATCGGATATACATTTTTCTGGAAATGAAGGATATGAAATAAAAAGAATGAGGGATAGTCTTGCTGATAAGATAAAAGAGATTACAGATGATAAAATAATCAATTTTGTTGTTGTATCTGGTGATTTGGTATATCAAAATGCGAGTTATGACAGGCAATTAAAGAGTTTTTTAGAATCAATAGTAAATATATGTAATATATCAAAAGAAGATTTATTTATTGTTCCAGGAAATCATGATTTAAAAAGAAATCAAACACGAACACTTTTGTTAGAAGGAATAAGAAAAGATAACGTTAAATTTGAACAAGGTACAGCAGAACAATTACAGAAGGATTTTAGGAAGTATAGGACTTTTATTAAAAAGATAAAAAATCAAGATCAGAATTATTTATATAAAGTGGAAAAGCGGACTGGATATAATATCTTTTTAATGAATACAGCATTTACAGCAGGCACGGATGACGATGAAGGAAAGCTAATACTTGAAAAAAATTTATTTTATGATGAAATAAAGAAGTTAAAGGATCAAGAAAAGAGTGTTAATATTGCTATAGGCCACCATCCTATTAAACACTTTTTAGAGGAAAATCAAGAAAAAATATGGAACAATTTTAATGACTATAACATTGATTTTTACTTATGTGGACATGTACATAAAGGTGGATATAATTATGATTTAGATGGTGGACGGCTAATTCCTACATATCAGTGTGGAAGTGGAAGGGTTGATGATTACGCAACAGTAACTTTTTTTGTTGGAGAGCTAGATTTAAAAACAAAAAAAGGAAAAATAATATCCTATAAGTGGTTAATAAATGAAGAATGTTGGACAATAGGTGGAATGGATGGTAGAAAAGCTACTACAGGAGAAATAGAGCTTGTTCTTGATCGTTTTCAAAAAGAAACAGATTTAGAGCTGGAAAATATGGAAGTCAATGAGGATGAATTTCGGCGATTTATAATGCAATTCAATGAGAAAGTGAAGTATATAAGTGATAAGAACCCTAATATTGATCCTAAAGATGTATTTGAAAAGTTTTCTAATATGAAGTGTAATAAGAGTGTAGAAAAACATTACGAAACATTATGCAAATATTTTCCCATAATTAATGAAATTATGGAAAGTACATTATTAACAATCATAGAGAGAGAAAGTATTCCTAATATAGTTATTTCAGAGTATAATAAAGTGTTGGGAAAAGCATCTAATGGGAGTGAGATTATTGAAAAAATCGTGGATAGTTGAATTGCAAAACTAAATTCCAGTCTATTTAAGTCAAAACCAGAAGTTAGTTTTGCAAACTTCCCCCAGAAATTACTATTGCAAATAAAAAATTATGATATATTAATGGTTCAGTAACAGAGTCTGAATGGCGTATTTTAAGGAGAAAATAAGGAGTGTCCCAAAGTTTGTGTAAACCTTCAAACTGATGTAAGATAACATTACTCAGTTTGGAGGTTTTTATTATGGCAAGAAGAAAAAGTGATTCACCACAAAAAGCAGCAATGCGCGAAATGATGCAGGGATATCTCAAGGAGAATGATATCAGTATCAAAAGCGGAAACGATGTTAATTCCATCATGCGGGACATGATGTCTGTTTTATTGGAAGGGGTTCTTGACGAAGAGCTTAATGAGGAACTGGGGTATTCCAAATACGATTACCGCAATAAAGAGACCGATAACAGCCGGAATGGACATTCCAGGAAAACAATGCGTACCAGTTATGGGGATATGGACATTGCAATACCCAGGGACCGCAAAGGGGAGTATGAACCGCAGCTGATACCAAAATATCAGAATACGGTCACTCAGGACATGGAAGAAAAGATCATATCTATGTATGCAAAAGGAATGACCACGGGAGACATTGAAGCACACTTAAAAGAGCTTTATGATCTGGATATTTCAGACAGCACGATCAGCCGTATTACCGATAAAATAATGCCACTTGTAAAGGAATGGCAGGAGCGTCCACTACAGGAGATATATGCTGTTGTTTACATGGATGCGATCCACTACCACGTCCGCAGCGAAGGGCGTATTGTGAAACGTGCGGTATACATTGCCCTTGGGATCGATATGGATGGGAAAAAGGATGTGATCGGCATGTATGTTGGGGAAAAT